>Ga0183098_10117_pt1 | contig 292064 bp, 277 predicted proteins | sample BioMet9_FD_128884 | JGI IMG/M metagenome (GOLD analysis project Ga0183098, IMG submission 128884) | Microbial communities from bioreactor (seeded with sewage sludge) at Lawrence Berkeley National Lab, California, USA - Biofuel... | ecosystem: Engineered > Bioreactor > Anaerobic > Unclassified ...
TCGGGTGCCCGGGGAATGCCCTCCAGAAGGCGGAAAAACTGCTCGAGCTTCTGCTTAAAAGCAAAGAAATCGTCAGATATCGCGACTAGATGGGCGTTTCTCACCAACACCGTGCACGATAGTCATTAAACCAAAAACAAGGTTTTCAGGTCTCCATCATCCCTCTTTTCCAATTGCCTTGAATCGTTCGAAACAAATAGGTGTTATGAATGCTTCCGGAAATTGGAAGGCGCGTGAAGAACCCCATAGGGATTGACACCCGAGGTCTCGTTTGGACTTGCGGTTGGAACGGCGAGGGGCGCTGGAGCCTCTCCTTCGGGATTAAACGCCATTTTAATGTTGGGATAATTCATCAGGACGACTTTGAGATTGCTCTTTTGACCAACCCCGACTCCATAGGGAAAATAAAGATAAACTGGCCTATTCCGAGAAGGGAGGGCTTCTAGCATCCCCTCGATCTCTTCTTGGATCTTGGCCTTATCTTCGAGGGCTCCCGGATTAAGAACATAAACTAAGCCGACTCCGCCTTGGCGGAAGCCCAAGGCCACTTCTTGCTTTTTAACTTCTCTGGACAAAAGGCCATCCGGATAGCCGACGATTGGAACGAAACGCCATTCATGCTCAGCCACCACTTTTTGAATCTCCTGATAAATGGCTAAGGAGGTAATCAAATAGGCTTTATGGTTGGTTTTGGCGGTTGCTAACCCTAGCGTGATATCCTCGATGGCGGCATCAGGCTTAATGAACGTAAACGATAAGGACTGGCTTGCGGGTTCCATAACACGACCTTCTTTTAAGGCTATTGTCGAGGAAACGGTTAGAAAAAGCAAAATCTCACCGCTTCTTTTTAGCGCTTTCTTAGTCCCGATGAAAAAAGGATTGACAATTTCTCTACCGGGTCAATACTCATTCTCGGAAATAAGGAAAGGACCCAGGACCCATGATGTCAACATCAGTTAAATCCATCTCGAATTTCGCTTATTTCTACTTCTATTACTATCGATAGGTCGTTTTACCTATTGCTAGGTGAAGCGACCAAAACATCGTGGCACCTAGAAGCAAATAGAAGCGAGATCGGATGCCATGGTGGGCATCCGGTTTTTTGTTCTTAAGGAGGACACTTTAATGAAACACGGAAAAATGTCGATTCTCGTCGGGACATCATTGCTCTTAAGCAGCTTAGCCTTAAGTGGCTGCGGCTCGAGCGGGAAAACCATCGGGACCCTCAAGATTGGCGCTTTCGATGCGCTCAATAACGCTGAGAAGGGCTTTGTTGAGGGGCTTAAGGAAAATGGCTTCGAGGATGGTAAGAACATCACCATCAAAAGCGATAACGCGAATGGCGATGGGGCGACCAATACCGCGATGGCGCAAAGTCTAGCCAGTTCGTGCGATCTGGTCTTAGGAATCTCCACCACCAGCGCCACCGCTTTAAAAGGAGCGGTCGATGGGATTGGCGGCTCGATTCCGGTTCTCTTTACCGCGGCGACCGATCCGGTCGGAAGTGGCTTAATCGCCAGCATGGACAAACCGGGTGGCAACGTCACCGGGACCTCTGACCTCGGCCCAATCGAAGCGGAAATTAATCTCCTCAAGAAGTTCTCCAATATCGATACCGTCGGATTCCTCTACACGTCCAGTGAGAGCAACTCCGTCGTGCAACTGAAGATCGCCCAGCCCTTAGTCGAAGCCGCTGGCTGGACTTTTGTCACGAAGCCGATCACCGCCGCGACTGAAATCACCAGTGCCGTCTCTTCCCTTAGTTCCGACGTCGATGTCCTTTTGATCCCGACCGATAACACCATCGCCGAGAATATGGCCAATGTGAAGGCGGGAAACGAGGCTCGGACGGGCCATCCGCTCATTGTGGCGGGCTGCGACTCCGGCATGATTGGCGGCTCCGTGGTCGCGATGGGAGTCGACTACTACAAGCTTGGAATCCAAACCGGTGTGATGGCGGCCAAAATCCTTAACGGAACCAAGCCCGCGGATATTCCGGCCGAATACAACACCGATGCGGTTTTAAAGATCAACAAGACCTGGGCGACCAGCCTCAATATCACGATCCCAGAGGCGGTTCTGAATACCGCGGGGGCGGAGATCATCTAATGAGCTTCGAATTACTGAACTTTTTCTTCTCACCCTTAAGTAACGGCCTGATCTTTGTCCTACTGGCCCTCGGTGTTTTCATCGCCTTCCGGGTTTTGGATATCGCCGATCTTTCGGTCGAAGGGCTCTTTCCCTTTCTCACCGTCCTCACCTGCTATTTGATCCGGCTAGGCTGGAACCCCTTATTGGCCTTGCTCCTTTGCTTTGTTCTCGGAGCGGTCAGCGGGGCCCTTAACGCCGCCTTATCGCTCTATCTCAAGATTCCACCGCTTCTTTCCGGAATCATTATGATGAGCGTCGACCTGTCATTCGCCTTGGTCTTCATCTATTACAACGGTGGTTCCCCGACTCTATTAGGGAATTACCCGACTTTGTTTAATTGGCTCTCGACTCTATTCCGCTTGGCCGGTCTATCGACTTTCTGGGCGGTGATTCTAAGCAAGCTCATCGTTGTTGGGGCGATTGTCGCCCTCATCATGGTCTTCCTCTACTTCTTCTTTGGGACGGAGCTTGGCCTCGCCATTCGGGCGTCTGGCAAGAACAAACAGATGGCCCGAGCCAATGGCATCTCGGTCAAGGCGATGACAATGATCGGACTCGCCCTATCGAGCGCCCTCGTCGCTTTAGCGGCTTCCCTCTACGCTCAAGCCAACCTTGGCGGCACCGCCCAAGACGGTCAAGGCATGATCGTGATTGGCCTCTCCATCATCTTCCTTGGCGAAGCGATTTTACCGCACCACACCTTTAAAACCCACCTTTTGGCGATCTTTGGAGGCTCGTTCATCTACTGGTATATTATTCAGCTCTTGATCAAGCTGATGGATTATATCCCAGGCGGCAGCAATTATCTCACCCTTTGGAAGGCGATTTTGCTCACCTTAGTTCTCGCGGTCCCCTACCTCATTTTGCAAATCAAAAAGCAGCGCGCTCATAAGAAGGAGGAAGAGTCCGATGCTCCAATGCCAGAATCTTTATAAAACATTTCATCCTGATAACAACCCTTTGAATGATAAGAAAGCCCTTCAAGGGGTGAACCTTACCATCCATGATGGCGATTTTGTCGCGGTAATTGGAGGCAATGGTTCCGGAAAAACCACCCTCCTCAATTGCATCGCCGGAGTCCACCGTCCCGATAAAGGCAGCATGATCCTTGATGGGATTAACCTTCGCGACTACAAAGAACACCAACGGGCCAAATGGATCGGCCGAGTCTTCCAAGACCCGATGCAAGGCACGATCGCGGATATTTCTTTATTCGAAAACTTAGCTCTGGCAGCCAAGCGTGGCGAAAAGCCTTCGCCTTTCCGTTGGGCCTTAAGTAAAAAGAAGAAAGCAGACTTCCTCGCCCTGCTAAAGCCGTTAGGATTGGGCCTAGAAGATCGACTCGATGCCAAAATCGGCTCCTTCTCCGGGGGTCAACGGCAATCGGTCACCCTCTTAATGGCAACGTTAGCGAAGCCTAAGCTTCTCCTCCTTGACGAGCACACGGCTGCCCTCGATCCCAAAACCGCCCGAACCGTGATGGAGTTAACCCAAAAAATCGTGACGGAAAACCATATCCCAACCCTGATGATCACCCACAATATGAAGGATGCGATCAAATATGGGAACCGCCTCATCATGATGAACGCGGGCAAAATCATCTTCGAAGCCTCGGGGGAAGAAAAACAAAAACTCACGGTCGAAGACCTGGTCGGGAAATTTGCAAAAGCCGGGGACGAAGATCTCCCCGACGCGATGATTCTAGGTTAGATATCGGTCCGCTTACCCTTATAGTAAACTTCGTCGATTTTGCCGCCTCCGCGCATCTTTTCGCCTTCATAGAAGACGGCGATTTGCCCAGGAGTGACGGCTTTTACTGGGGCGTCATACGTCAGATAAACATCTTCACCTTCAAAGCGGAGGGTGCAATATTGGTCGGGCTGCCGGTAACGGAACTTCACGCCGACATGGATGGAGCCGGTTGGCTTTGGGCCGATCCAGTTAATCTCTTTCACGAGGCAAGAATCGGAATTCAAGAGTTCTTCTTCGTGGCTATTCGCGACGTAAAGGATGTTCTTTTGGACGTCTTTTTTGTAGATGAACCACGCCCCCGATTCCTCGCCTTTCACTCCGCCAATCCCTAAGCCATGACGCTGACCAAGGGTGTAATAAAGAACCCCCATATGCTCGCCTAAGACTTTGCCAGTCATTCCATCCACCACTTTCCCTTTGGTTGCTGGGAAGTAATTATGGAGAAACTGTCGGAAGTTCCGTTCGCCGATAAAGCAGACCCCGGTCGAATCTTTTTTGTCCATGACCGAGGCTAAGCCCAGTTCATGAGCAATCTTCCGAACGTCGGGTTTCACGATATCCGCAAGGGGGAATAGGCAGGAATGGATCTGTTCTTCATCGATCTGGGAAAGGAAGTAGGATTGGTCTTTGTTCTTATCGAAGGCCTTGTAGAGATAGTCGATTCCGTCTTCGGTTCCTTTTTTGGCGTAGTGGCCCATCGCAATCATGTCGAAGCCATTCTTCAAAGCGAAGTTTCGGAACGAATCGAACTTGATGTACTTATTGCAGAAAACATCGGGGTTAGGCGTCCGACCTTTTTTGTACTCGGAGAGGAAATAAGCGAACACGTGGTCCCAATATTCCTTCACGAAATCGCAGCGGAGTAAGGGAATCCCGAGTTTATCCGCGACCGCTTTGGCGTCCCAATAGTCTTTCTCTTGCGGGCATTGAGGATCGTTGATCGTGGGGTTACCGAGGTAATCGTTATTGGTTAAGGCGTCCCAGTTCCGCATGAAACCGCCGGTCACCTCATAGCCTTGCTTCTTAAGAAGATAGGCGGCGACCGCCGAATCGACCCCACCCGATAAACCCACTAAGACCTTCATGCGAAAAGCTCCTTGGAGTCGAGCATCAAGGTGAAGGGCCCGTCATTAATGAGGCTCACCTTCATATCGGCTTGGAAAACCCCGGTCTGAAGCGAAGGTATTCTTTCTTTAAGAAGGTTGTTGAAATAAGCGTAAAGGATTCGAGCTTCATCGGGCTTTAAGGCCGCGACAAAGGAGGGACGGTTCCCCTCTTTCAGCTCGCCATAGAGGGTGAACTGGCTGACCGAAAGGATCGACCCATTCACGGAAGCAAGCGAAAGGTTGGTCTTTCCATTTTCGTCCGGAAAGATCCTTAATTTCATGATTTTGTCGACCATCTTGCCAATCGTGGCTTGATCATCCCCTTGGGTGAAGCCAACAAAAAGAAGGAAGCCGCGCCCGATTGAAGCGACTTCCTTAGTATCGATGGTAACCGAGGCTTTTAAAACCTCTTGGACCAGGACCCTCATTACTTGATGTAAGCGTGGACGATCGGTTGAACTTGGACTTCGGTCTTCGAAAGTTCGAAGGCGTCGTGGACGTCCTTAACGACATCGCCCACTCCTTCCTTATTGGTGTAACAGGTGGCGAGTAAGTCGCCTTTCACGACTTGGTCCCCCACTTTCTTTGCGAGCAAAATGCCGGCGCTCATATCGATCACGTCGGTCATGGTGGCCCGGCCTGCGCCGAGTTTCATCGCCGAAACGCCGATCGTCATCGAGTCGATCCGTTTGACATAACCAGAATTCTCGGCCCGAACTTCAATCGCGAATTTTGCAACCGGGAACTTCTCGGGATGCTCAATATAGGATTCGTCGCCGCCTTGAGCGTGGAATAAAGCGATGAGCTTCTGATAGCCCGAACGATCATCGATCGCTTGTTTAATCCGTTTCACGCCTTCTTCGTGGCCCTTCACGATCTTCGCCTGTTCCAGCATGATCGCGCCAGCCTGTTCGACTAATTCGACCAAATCCTTCGGTCCTTGACCATTCAAAGTCTTGATCGCTTCTTTGACTTCAAGCGAATTGCCGACCGCTAAGCCTAGCGGCTGGTCCATATCGGTCAGAATAGCCCGGGTATCGCGATGGAGCGAATCCCCGATTTTGACCATCGTCTCGGCGAGTTCCTTGGCCCGTTCAAACGTCTTCATGAAGGCGCCAGAACCGAACTTCACATCGAGCAAAATGCAATCGCTGCCCGAGGCAAGTTTCTTTGACATGATCGACGAGGCGATGAGCGGAATGCTCTCGACCGTCCCCGTCACATCGCGTAACGCATAAAGTTTTTTATCGGCGGGATCGATATCCGCGGTCTGCCCCATGATGGCGAGTCCGATGGTGTTGACTTGGTTGATAAACTCCTTTTCAGTTAAACCAATCCGCATCCCCGGAACCGACTCCATCTTATCGAGCGTCCCGCCGGTATGTCCTAATCCCCGGCCCGACATCTTGGCGAGTTTTGCCCCGCACGCGGCCACAAGCGGCCCCAAAACGAGCGAAGTCTTATCCCCGACTCCGCCGGTCGAATGCTTATCGACTTTAATTCCTTTGATCGAGGAAAGGTCGATGGTTTCACCCGAATGCATCATCGCATCGGTGAGATTAGCGATTTCGTCGGGTTTCATTCCCCGCCAAACAATCGCCATCGCGAAGGCACTAGCTTGGTAATCAGGGATACTGCCTTTAACATAGCCCTGGACGAAGAAGTCGATCTCTTGTTTGGAAAGGGAGCCCCCGTCACGCTTCTTTTCGATAATGTCTACCATTCTCATATGGCTTAACTATATCAAAACTAAGGGGAATTTGACACTAGGAGGCTAGAAAACCTTATAATAGGAACGATGAATCTAGGGGAGAGCTTAGGAAATTACCTTTCAAAAGAGGAGATTGCCTCTTTGGAAAAGGCTTTAAACGGCGAGCCGGTGCACGCCCTTCTTTTGAATCCGGAAAAGTTAACGGATTCGGACTTCGTGGCCGCGTATCCTCATGTCAGAAAGCATCCCTTTGTTGACCACGCTTATCTCTATAACAAAGAAGAATATCAATTCGGCCAAAATCTCCTTTATGACGATGGGGCCTACTCGATTCAAGATCCCGCGGCGATGATGGTCCCCTACTTTTTGGCGCCCACTCCTGACGATATCGTTCTCGATATGTGCGCCGCCCCAGGCGGAAAAACCATCGGCGCTTCGATCGCGATGGAAAATAAAGGCACGATCATCGCGAACGACATTTCTTATCCCCGGGCCAAAGACATGTCGCAGAACATCGAGCGGATGGGCCGCGGCAATATCATCGTGACCTCGACCGACTTTGTTTTTGCCTATGTAAACTTCCTTAACGCATTCGATAAGATCATTCTAGACGCCCCGTGCAGCGGTTCTGCCATGTTCCGGAAGAACGAAGAAGCGGAGCGGGACTGGAATCCTTCCAAAGTCAAATCCTGCGTGAAACGGCAACTTGAATTGCTTGAACTTTCCTACGCGATGCTAAAAGAAGGTGGCACCCTGGCCTATAGCACCTGCAGTTTCTCCTATGAAGAAGATGACGGGGTGATCTTAGACTTTAAAGCCAAGCACCCGGAGATTGAACTCGTTTCTTTGCCCGAAGACCCCTCGTTCTATCGGACCAAAGAGCTTCCGAAAGCGGTCCATCTTTTCCCCAACCACTTTGAAGGAGAAGGCCAATTCATCTGTCTCTTCAAAAAGCCCGGCATTCTCACTAAAAACAGCCATGAAGTCATCGCAAACAACCAATACAAAGACTTTATCGCCCAATATGGCTTAACCGGCCGGAGCAATGAAATCCTCCGGGGCAAGTTCTATTCGCTCTATCAGCACTTCGACGCCTCGCACCTCAATATCTTACGATATGGGGTCAAGCTCTTTGAGGTTCGGGAGATTTTTATCCCCGACCACCACCTCAGCCATTTCGTCTCGAGCAAGGGGTCGATTGCGATTAACGAGAAAGAAATGAAAGCCTATATCCATGGGGACACCTTCCCGAGTTCCCTCCCGGATGGTTTCTATATCGTGAGTTACGACCATCAAAACCTCGGGTTTATCAAGGTGACCCAAGGCATCGCTAAAAACCATTATCCCAAGGGATTAAGACGGGAAATCAAATAAACCTCGGAATTAATCTTCCGAGGTTTTCTTTTCGTTGACGCAGAAGGGCTTGATCGGGGTTTCTTTGACTTTGACCAGCAAGAACACGCTATAAGCGATCGCGGCGAAGGGCAGGACCCCGAAAGCCATGAGACCATAAAGCTTAAAATGAATCGGAAGCCAGATGACGGGAATGAGGGAAATGCCAGCCACCACGATGGTAAAAACCGCACTCGGACGAACTTCGTCATAGGAAGAGCGGTTCAAAAGGGATTGGCTCTTCTTGCTGAAGCGGAACCCAAAAGCCCCGAAGACCATTAAGCCAATTTCCACTAAAGAATAGAGGATCCACACGACCACTACTTGGACCATTCCGTAACTGCCGTACCAAAAGATGTAGGCATCTCGATAACTGGAGAGAGCGACTTGCTCGCTCGAGGCCGAAGCGGAAGAAGCCGCGGCCACCGCTAAATCGGCTTGAAAGTAGAACTGATCACCGATGAAACAGCTTAAGACAAAGAGGATCAAAAATAACGATGTCGAAAGCAAGACTCCATTTTGGATTTTCGCCCATTTGATTTCTTGCTCGCTCATGATGCCTTCCTCCTTTGCTTTCCCCTAGTATAGGGTCGCACTTAAAATATCAAAGGTTTTTTTCCAAAACGACGCTATCGTGGGCCTTTGAGTTTTCGTAAAGAAAAGGTCGGAAGCTCCGACCTTAGTGTTCGTCTTTAAGATAAACGGTCCACCACTGGGGGTCCGGCGGGTAAGATTTGTAGCGTTTTTCTTCCATATAAGCCTGATCGCGCTTCTTCATCGCTTCGACTTCATCGGCGACTTCTTTTTCGACGATCGGAGCAAAGTCGGTGGTCGTCATCCCAAGGTACTCTTCTTTGAAATGAGGCTTAAAGATTCGAATCTGAATCAAATAGCTCTTGTAGTTAAGATTCCGCCGGAACGGCCGGAAATTTCCGTATTCCGCCATCGCGATGACGGGAACCCCCGTCCGATAGGCGAGTTTAAAAGAACCAGGATGGAACGGGAGCATCGGGCCTTGAGGGTCACGGTTCCTCGTTCCTTCCGGATAAACGGCATACGAGCAATAGTCCGCGGTTAAGCGCCGCTCGGCTTCGGCCATGATCTCAACGTTTTGGCGAAGGTCGCTTCGATCAAGCAAACTTCCTTCGACCGCGCGCATCACCCGTCCAACAAAGGGATAACGTTTGACTTCCTTTTTGCTGATGAAGGTGAGCGGCCGCTCGCTGATAGCGACAAGCAGCAGCGCATCCATCATCGATTGGTGATTGGCTACGACCAAGACGGCCCCTTTTTGGGCGTTTAGGTTTTCAAGTCCTTCCACTTGGAGATTGAGTCGGAAATGCTTGATGGTTTTCACAATCAGTTTCCGAGCCGCCGCATAGCGGACTTCGAAGGGATAACGCTCCGGATGGTGTGAATATTTCAACATCCAAGCGAAGTAATCCCAAACAATCCGGGGCGAACAGGTGAGGATAAGCCGAAAGAACTTAAACATAACTTCTCTAGTTTACCACTAGCGAGGTCAACCTTAAATCCGCTTTAGAGGTTCTTGGGTCGTGTAGATCTCGTCGAGCTCATCGATCAAGATCAAGCCGAGTTTAGGATCAGACTCAATCCGGCCTTTGAAAACGATGAAACTACCTTTCGGGCCTTTCATGAACGAACCATCGATGCAGAGCATGCTCCGCACCGGCAATTGGTCGGTTTCAAAGTGACCGCTCGGTCCCGGAATCACCCGGTCAACCTCGACATAGCGAGTCTTTTCGTCGATCAGCGCGCCTAACCGTCCCGACACGAAAACGCTTGAGAGCATAAAAAATGCCTCCTTTTCTCAAGACGATCTATCAGGGTTTTTAAGTTAAATCCCGCACTAGCTCTTACTTTGATAAGAGGGACGTCACGATCACCGAGCGTTTTGGGATGGAAACGCTGCGGATCTTTTTGGCCTTGGCGAGGAGACCGCTATCATCGAAGACGAGGTCATGATCGCACTCTTCTTCGTATAGGCCGTCTTCGTCGGTCGGGTTGATATAGAATTCGAGGTCGCTCAAGGGAGCGATCGCGTTCTTATCTTCAAAACGGACATGGAGGATATCGCCGATATCGGTCAAGTTGATCATCTGGTCGATCACGCGGGGGTCGTAAACATGCAAGAAGAGATGCGTCTTTCGGAATGCGACGAATTCCTTGAAATAATCATACATCGAAATCCGCTCATCGAGGAGCTTATAGGAGAATTTGTTAAAGTGATCGCCCTTGTTGTAGGTGTTGCCATCGCCCCACTTGCTCTGACCGATTTCTTGGCCCATGTGAATGAAGGGGATGCCAAAGGAGAGGAGAACCACCGCCGTTCCTAAAGAAACGAGATGGAGCCGGGCTTCAACCGAGAGGTCCGGGCGTTTATTGGCGAGGTAGTCAAAGAGGGTATCGTTATCGTGGCACTCGATGTAGTTGACGGATTGAGCCGCGCTAAGGAAGCGTTTCGGAAGAATGAAATCTAAGGCGGATCCCACATAGGCGTTTTTGAAAGGCTGTAATGCCTCTTCGTCATCCGCCAGGTAACGTTTTAGCGATTCGCGGAATCCATCATTGAAGAATCCAAAGTCCGGTAAAAGTCTGGCATTCCCATAGGTGCCTAGAGGCAAAGAGATTTCGCTCCCCATGTCCCAGCCTTCGCCATAAAGGATAAAGGCTTTATCGTGGGCTTTTGCCATGTCTTTGATTTGAGTTAAGGTTTCGGCATCCATGATGCCCATGAGGTCGAAGCGGAATCCGTCGACGCCATATTGCTCGATCCACCACTTGCAAGCATCGAGGATCATTTTGCGAGCCATCGGACGTTCCGAAGCAAAATCGTCGCCGCATCCGGAACAGTTGGCCATCTTGCCCGAGCTCCGTCTCCGGAAGTAATAATTGGGGACGACCCGTTCGAAGACCGAGGCTTGATATTCGTAAACGTGGTTATAGACCACATCCATCACGACGCGGATGCCCTTTTCATGGAGGGCCGAAACGAGTTCTTTCAAATCCCGGATTCGGCTTAAGGGGTCTTCGAGGACCGAACCATAACTGCCTTCGGGAACGAAATATTGGGCGGGATCATAGCCCCAATTGTATTTGGTGTCCGGATTCCGTTCATCCACGCTCTTATAGTCGTAGATCGGCAAAAGCTGAAGATGGGTGATTCCTAAAGAAGTGATGTAATCAAAACCTGCCGGATTCCCTTGCTCGGTTTTGCGGCCGGTCTCACTCAGTCCTTTAAAAGTTCCTTTATGGACGATGTCGCTATGACGGTCGATCGTCATATCGCGAACATGGGCTTCATAAACGATGGCGTCGCAGGGCGAATTAAGAACCGGGAGAGCGTCGCGGTGGAAATCCACTTGGAGCTTCTTAAAGTCAGCGACGACCGAGTCTTCGCCGTTCAGCGTCGAGGCTTTGGCGTAGGGGTCGGTGGTTTCGGTTGTTACTTCGTTATTGATGATGTCGTAACGGTAGACGCAACCCTCGTGATCGCCTTTTAAGACCGCGCGGTAAACGCCTTTATCGGTCCGGCGGCATTCGGTCATTTGGAAAGTGGATTCATCTTTTTCATGGTGAAGCAAAACCACGCGACTGGCGAGAGGCGCCCAAAGGGCAAAGCGGGTTTCTTCTGGGGTATAGATCGCCCCTAAATCATCGCCATCATAAGTATATTTTTCATCGAAGCCCGGGAAGGCCGTGACTTCGGAGACATCGACGGGGATCGTTCCATAAGAAGGCATCACGAGGTTGTAGCTATGGCCGAGGGTATGAGGGGCGGTCATCCGATAATCGGAAATCACGATTCCCGACATCGAGGACGATTTCACCAGCGTCAGTTTTTCTTTGGTTTGGTAGTCGACATAAAGCGCGGGGTCAATTTTTTCCCAAGGCAAGCTCGAGAAAATGACCAGCCGAATCGTGTCGGGGCTGATCAACTTCGCATCAACAAAGGTATCTTTCATAAGGTCACTACCGCCATTGCGTAATCGCCATCATGACTAATCGAGACGGCGTATTGCTTGCTATTATAAACGATATAAGGGGCTCCTGTCTCTTGATAAAGAATTTCAATAGTCCTTAAAGGGGCACCTGCTAGGCCAGTTCCTAGCGCTTTTAAGAAGGCTTCTTTGGCCGCAAAGTGGCCAGCCAGGAACTCGATTTTGTTCTTCCGAGTCAGATAGATCGCTTGCTCGCGTTTCGATAAAACGAGGTCGACAAAACTCGGATCGGTTTTAATTCGGCTCATCAAGACGATATCGCAGCCCACCGCCATCGTTATTGCCCTTCTCCGGGGTTAGACGGATGCACATCGGTCTGCTCAGTCGAACCCGGGTTTTGCTTAGCATTCGGATCACTATGCACCAAGACCTTGCAGCCCTTTGAAGAGGAAGCCGATTCGGTCTGAGTTGCCACAATTCCTTCCTTTTGGAGCTGGGCAAAAATTTTGCCCGCCCGCGGGAAACCGACCCCGAATTCACGTTGAATTTGGCTGATCGATGTATATTCACGTCCCATGATGGTCTCTTTGATGTAATTGTATTTGTCCTGAGCCGAAGCATCGCGCATTTCGGCGGCGGAAGGGGCGGAAACATTGGCCGAAGGGGCGACATCTTTCGAGTGATCGGTGAGATCAAGGAAGCGCGGATCGTAGACGGTCGGATGTTCCTTCTTGATGTAGGCGCAGACGTCTTTGATCTCTTGGTTATCGACTAAGCAACCCTGAACCCGAGTTAAACCCACCCGCGAAATGAGCGGGCATTCGATCAACATATCGCCATGGCCCGCGAGTTGTTCGGCTCCGCCTTGGTTCAAGATGGTGACGGAATCGGTCGGCGAAGCGACGCTTAAAGCGACCCGGACGCCAAGGTTGGCTTTGATAACGCCAGTGATAACCTGAACCGAAGGCCGCTGAGTGGCAATCACAAGGTGGATACCCGCCGCCCGAGCCTTTTGGGCAATCCGGACGACCGAGCCAGCGATGTCCTTGCATTGGTCGCTAAGATCGGCGTATTCATCAACGAAGACGACGATGAAGGGCAAAGTCTGCACTCCGGCGGCCGGGGCATATTCTTTATTGAATTGGCGGATGTTCGAAACGCCGGCCATTTCAAACAAAAGATAGCGGCGTTCCATTTCTTCAATGAGTTTATCAAGGCAAACTTTTGCCGCCCCACCATCGCTTACGATTGGGCAAAGCAAATGGGGCAGATCCTTATATTTCGCCATTTCGACTCGCTTGGGGTCCACGACGACAATCCGGAGATCCTCGGGGCGGTTCCGCATGATGAGAGACATAATGACCCCATGCATGAAAATCGATTTGCCGGACCCGGTGGTACCGGCGACCAACATATGGGGGAAATCACTCAGGTCGGCGTAAACATAATCGCCCGAAATCGATTTGCCAAAAGGAATGACGAGATTGTTCTTGTCGCCTTTAGGTAAAGCCGAAATCATCTCTTTAAAGGAAACGATCGTGGTCGCGTGGTTCGCGATTTCAAGACCGGAAGTCGACTTGCCGCGGACCATTTCTTCAAACCGGGTCGAAACGCCGCCTAGACGCACCGAAATATCTTGGACGTATTTTCCAATGGTCGTAACGGAAACAGAAGGATCGGTTTGGACATCATAACGCGTGACCGAAGGTCCAATCGTGTGCGATACAACCCGAGCTCCGACGTGGAGGTTGGCGAAAGTCGTATTGATGACCTCGGTCCGTTCGGCCGTATCGGCTTCATTCTGAGCCGCCGATTCATCGGGCGGATAAACCTTTAAAAGCGTTAAAGGCGGGAAGCGATAGGAGGGAAGCGGAACGGCTTTCGGCTGGGCGACGCCATCGTTAGCACCACCGCCATTATTAAGATCCTCTTCGGGCTCTTCAGGGACGGGTTCTGGTTGCGGCGCGGGCGCGGGCCGAGGCGTCGGGACCGGCCGTGAAATCACGGGGGCGGGAGCCGGTTCGGGTTTAGGTTCAGGTTCAGGTTCGACTTCGGGCGTAATCACCGGTTCTTCCGCGGATAAAGAAACCGGAGATTCGGGTTCGTTCGGAGTCAGTGGAGTTTCCACCACTTCGGGTTTATCTTCAAAAGGATTGGCGGGCGCGAACATATTCTGCTCGGGGGTCGGCGCCGGGGCTTCGGGTTCGGGCGCGGGAGTTTCTTCAATGGGAGCCGGGGTAGCGATATCGGGAGTTTCTAAAGCCTCATCCCCTGAGAATAAAGCCGGCTGCAAACCCGAGGTTTGAAGGTTGCCAATCGGAGAAGGAGCCCGGGTGACTTCGCGAGGAACGTTGGTCGAAGGGGCGGGCTGATTGGCATAGAGCGAACGTCGAGTTAATACGACCTCAGGTTTCGGTTCGGGTTTGGGAGCAACTGGAGCAATCGGTTCGGGTTTCGTGGCCGGTAAAGGCTCGGAACTGACCGGGCCAAAAGTGAGGCCATCTTCTTGAGCGGATTCGGTCTCTTCCGCCGGAGCGGCCTGATGTTTTTTCGCTTTCGAAATGGCGATTTTAGCTTTGATGGTCCGGAAAAGCAGTTTAATTTGAGGGAAGAACAAAATGATGAGACCGATCGCGAGACAAAGGGCTAAGGACAAAATCACGAGCCACGCCCCAACGCTTTGGTTAAGTAAGCCCGCCAAGATATAGCCGACCATACCTCCACCGAGTTTCGTGTCGAAGATCAAACCCCCGTTTTCACCGGATTTCGCTTTGGCGATTTCATCGAGGAAAAGGGTGGTGTCGCCATAGCTTTCTTTGCCGTTGCTTCCGAGATGGCTCAGTAGGAGCATCGAGCCCACAAATAAGAAAAAATAAGCCCAAACGAGGCGTTTGGTCGGAATCTTTGGAAGTTTCCGTTTCCAAGTCATATGGAAGCCGACAAAGAAAAGGAACGGACAGAAAAACCAGAAACCGGAAAACCCTAAAATGAAGTCGATGCCATAAGCTAAACCCCAAAGGTGGGTATTCGAGGAGAACATCACCAATAAGGCCAGCAAAGAAATGAAGACGCCAATGGCGGAGATCACGTCTTCTTTTTTTCGAGGTTTTAAGGGTTTCTTAGCGGGCATAGGTTAGAAATATTGTAAAACAATATTCGATCAGTATGGGAAAGTTTTTTAGAAAATTTCGAGAGGATTACTCGACTTCAACGATGAGGGGGAGCACCATCGGCTCTTTGCCGGTTTGACGCCGGATCGCCCTTAAGCACTTTTCATAGACGTTTTGCTGCATCTCTTCGAGGTTATAAATCGGCTTTTCGAGGAACTCGTTCACAGTCGAAACGAAGATCTTGCTGACATCGCGAAGAATCATATCGGCGTCTTTCACGAAGACAAAGCCTCGCATCTGGACATCCGGTCCGGCGACGATCTTGTGCTGTTTCTTGGAAACCGTGAGGGCCAAAACTACCACACCTTCGGCCAGTTTTTGACGATCTTCGATGACTTTGCCCCCGACATCGCCAATCCCGATTCCATCGATCATGACGTCGCCGTGCGGAATGTGCTCATCAAAGAGTCGACCCCCGGTTTCATCAAGGATAACCGAGATGCCGTTTTCCATCACGAAGACATTCTGGTGGCTAAGGTTAATTCCCATCGAAAGGGCGACCATGCCGTTTTTGAGCAGGTCTTTGTAGAAGCCTTTGACCGGAATGTAGTATTTCGGTTTCAAAATGGAAATCATCATCTTCAGGTCTTCTTCCGAAGCATGCATGTTGAGGAAGTTCTTACGTTTGATATTGATAACTTCGCAACCGGAACGATAGAGCTCATCGATGGCGTCGGTGGCCTCGATTTCGGTGTTGTCGTTAGCCGGGCTGGCCACAATGAAGAGGTCGTTCTTATTGAGAACGATTCGTTTATCTTCTTGGGAATTCGCGGCCAATAGAGCGATCTTGCTATAAAGATGCGAGCCAAAGCCCGAGACCAAGACGATGATGTCTTGACTCCGTAAACGGAGAATATCATCGACCGGGGCGTAATTATCCCGGGGAATCAACAATTGACCACAGCCCTGCATCGCGGTAAGAATCGATTGGGTTTCTTCATCATAACAAATGATTTTGCGGCGGGTCTGAACCGCGAGTTTAATCAATTCATCGAGGTTATAGAAGTTGGTGGAGAAAATCGAAACGAAGATCCGGCCTTGCCAATCTTTCATCGGCTCCTCGATATGAGGAGTGAGCTTGTAACTCGGGGCGGTATAGCCCGAATGGTCGGCATAAACCGATTCCGAAAGCAAAACCAAGGTCGGTTTTTCGGCGAGGTTCGCAATCGCGTTCATATCGTGGAGATAGTTCGGGTTCGCGTTATTTTCAACGACAAAGTCACCGGTAAAGACAATATTCCCGTATTGGGTTTGGATGGCTAAGCCTGAAGAATCCGCGATGTTATGGGCGGTATGGAAGAAGCTGAATTGACGACCAGCTACTTTGAAAGTCGAGGTCGGAAGAACGTCATGAAGATCATAAATCGAGGGATCAAGGTTCACGTGTTTCGTGAAGATTTTGAACATCTGAAGCGTGACTTTGGAACCATAGATCGGGGCGGGCACATCTTTATAGATATAAGCGAGGGCCCCGGTTTCATCATCATGGCCGTGAAGCAAGAAATAAGCCTTGACCCGAGCTTTGTTCTGCAAAAGATAATCGTAATTGGGAATCACATAATCGATGCCAGGCATCGTCTTATCGGGGAATTTGACCCCACAGTTGACGACGAAGATGTCGCCATTAATCTCAACGACGGTGCACTCCTTGCCATCCTCGTCGAGACCGCCTAAAGCAAAGATTTTGATTTTTTCTGACATGAAACTTAATTCTCCTTCAGTGAATGCATTGACTATGCCGAATGCCTAACAACGTGATTATAAGACAACCCTAAAAGGAAAACTATGTTTTCCTAACGAAGGTCGAGCGAAGCGAAGACCGAACCATCGACTAATGAGCGAATTTCGATGCGGCGACCATCCATAAGTGCAAAAGTGGGCGGATTGCCATTTTTCGGGAAAGAAGTCGAACCGGGGTTCAAATAGTAAAGTCCATCTTCTTCCTTGAGCATATAAACGTGGGTGTGACCAAACATCAGGATGTCGCCCCGAGCCACGGTGACGAGATCGCTTGAAAGCAAATCGCCATGGATCAAATTGCAACGATACCCATTTAGAAAGACGATTTTGGAGTCCTCAAGTTTAAACCGGAGCAAAGTTTCATCGATCCGGGAATCGCAATTTCCCCGAACTCCGATGATTTTATTGGCATGAATGTTGAGAAGATCGCAAACCGCCATCGGGTCGTAATCCGCCGGAACCCCATTTCGGGGCCCGTTATAAAGGAAGTCACCCAAAAGAACAATTTGATCGGGGGCATAGGCTTGGATAACGGTCATCAAAGACTTAGCAGCCTTTAAACGTCCATGGATATCACTCGCGATCAGAACCCGCATGACTCACTCCAAAATATCCCGGGTCGCCACCAAATCGACCCCAGTCCCCGCGACATTGCAAACAATCACGTCCCCAATATGGACAGGGACCTTGGCAACGGTTTTTTCAATGACGTTCATAACATCGAAAATATTCTTCTTGGGAACCGCAACCTTGGTCTTAACCGGGAGAACGCGAAAAACCTTAGAGTTAATCTTGACGGTCGAAGTCACAACCCGGGTAGGATTGGTGACCTCTTGTTTGGCGTAAACCGGCCCGCGAGGGCACCGGTTGCCCGTGACGTTAAAGTTGTCGTCAACATGAAGGTGGCACCCATTAGGGCACACGATGCAAATAAGATCGTAGGCCATTATTTAACCTCCCGAGGCTTCAAAGAAACCGTCAATTTTCCTTGGTTGTTTTTTAGTAGATTCTTAGGAATAATATCAATTTCCATTTCACTAGGAATTATCGTTTGTTTATAGAAACTTTTTATCACTTCTCCATTAAGGGCATACTCAATAAAAACGTCATGGGTAGGTTTCCGGCAACGGAACTTCATTGGAATCTGATCTTCGGCGTTAGCCAGATCGATTTCTTCCGGGACGATATAGCCAACTCCGTCTCCCGGTTCACAGGTGATTTTCTCGGTATGACGGGGAAGCTTATCTTGGAGATAAAGGGCGGCTGAGGCTCCGGCAACTTTCGCTTCCACCACCACATTGTCTACCAGGTCATGGACATGGAGAACGTTGCCGCAACTGAAGACGCCATCAAGCGCGGTTTCCATGTGTTCATTGACACTTGCTCCTCGCGTTCTTGAGGGAACGAGACCCATCTTATCTAAGAGGCTGTTATAAGGAATCAAACCGATGGAAAGAAGCAAGGTATCCACTTCAAAACTCGTCACCGTTCCTGGGATGACTTGAAGCTTATCATCCACCTGGCTAATTTCGATCCGTTCCAGATGCGACTTGCCCACTACTTTTGAAACCGTGTGGCTGAGATAAAGCGGGATATCGAAATCCTGAAGGCACTGGACTAAGTTACGGTTTAAACCATTCGAATACGGCATTATTTCCGCTACGCCAAGGACTTTGGCCCCTTCAAGCGACATCCGCCTCGCCATGATTAAACCAATATCGCCAGAACCGAGAATAAAGACCCGTTTCCCGACCATGTAGCCATACTCATTCATGTAAAGCTGGGCTTGACCCGCGGTAATAATCCCACTAGGACGATCGCCGGGAATTCCGATGGCACCAGCACTTCTTTCGTAGCAACCTGCCGCCATAATAATCGCCTTGGCTTTGATTTCCACATAGCCTTCTTCGCTATTGGAATAGGTCACAACCTTATCCTTGGAGATATTGCTCACAAAGGTATTGAGCTTATAAGGAATCTTCCGTTCGACCACTTGGTTCACAAAACGTGTCAAAAATTCGGGGCCGGTCAGCTCTTCATTGAACTCATGGAGGCCAAACCCGTTATGGATGCATTGATTCAAAATACCCCCAAGAAAGGGGCCTCTTTCCAGAATCAGGATATCTTTGACGCCATGATCGTAGGCCGAAACCGCGGCGGCCATTCCCGCCGAACCGCCGCCAATGATGACCAAATCTTTCGTTTCCATCATTTGCTCTCCTTCGCGAGGATTTCGCTGCCGTCTTTATCGTAAAGCACTTCTAAGGGCGAAATATGGTAATATTCGGCAAGTAAAAGCAGAACCTTCGGCTGGCAGAAGCCCCCTTGGCATTTGCCAAAACCAGCCCGGCTTCGTTTCTTTAACGCCTTAATGGTTTTGCAAGGTAAGGAGCGGCCAAGGATATCGAGAATCTCCCCTTTGGAGATCTTTTCACAATTGCAGACCGTCTCACCAAAACTCGGATCCTTTTTAATCAAAGCATTTCTTTCTTCAAGAGACATACTCTGAAGATTGATGTACTTCTTGACCCTGGGGTTATAGGACTTTTTCGGCGATAACGCTATCACGGGTGCCGCCAATTCATCAACGACATGCATAGCGATTGCGGGTGAAGAGGCGAGGCCCGGGGATTCGATGCCCGCCACGTTAATGAATTCTTTGTAGGATTTGGAAGCTTCGATAATAAAATCGTGAGTCGAAGGAGTTGCCCGAAGACCGGCGAAAACTCGGATCTGCTCCCGGAAAGGAATATTCGGAACCATCATCGTCGCTTGGCGTTTCACATCGGCCAAAGTTAAGGCGTCGGTTGAGAAATCTTCTTTGTCATCGATGACTTCGCTAGAAGGACCGACCAGGTAATTTCCCGAAGTCGTCATCGTGACGAGGATGCCTTTGCCCTTTTCGCTCGGCAGCGGGAACAAGACGTGGTTCACGAGTCCGGGGGCGTAGTGATCCAACACATAGTATTCACCCTTCCGCGGATTGATTTTCCAATCCACGGGTTCGATCATTTTGGCAATTTCTTCGCTATGAAGGCCGGCACAGTTGATGACAACTTTGGCTTCATAGATGGCTTGGGCCGTCTTCACTTCGAAATGGTCTTTGACCCGTTTCACATTGAGAACGGCTTCATCGAGATGGAGCTTCACGCCATTATCCAGCGCATTTTCCATCGCGTGGGCGGTGAGAACGAAAGGATTCACGACCCCGGCGCTCGGGCAAAGAAGCGCCCCTTTCACATCCGGGGCAATATTGGGTTCCATCGCCTTGACTTCATCCGCGCTCAGGAGTTTGGTTTCCACCCCATTCTCGCTACCGCGCTTCTGAAGATCTTTTAAAACATCGACTTGGGCATCCGTTAAGGCGATCGTGAGAGAACCGACCGGGCCAAATGGAACATCAAGTTCGCGGCAAAGGGCAGGATACATCGCATTTCCTTCAACGTTATAGAGGGCTTTTTTGGTACCGGGAACCGGGTCGTAACCGCTATGAACGATCGCGGAGTTCGCCATCGAAGTGACGTCTCCCACATCGTTTTCTTTTTCCAAAACTAGAACCGAAACCTCATATTGCGAGAGATTTCGGGCGATTAAGGAGCCGACGACGCCGGCCCCAATGATAATGATGTCTACCATAGTGATTTAAGTATACCGCACGCGCGAGAGTTCGTAACACCTTAAACTCGCAAATAGTAAAATGGAAATTATGAAAATTGAAAAAACGCTAATTCCGAACATTAAGGCCCTTGGTTCCATCCTTGATTCCAATATCGAGGCTTCGGATAAGTTAAACCGCCTTTTCTTTAAGAAAATCCCCTACAATTCGAACATTCAGGCCCAAAAACAAGACCCTTCGTCTTATCGAAGCGATCCTTATTTTTCCCTCATTTCTGGACTTCATGCCGAAATCGGGCACACCCGGCTTAAAGATGGAGTTTATCAAAAACATGAGCTCTTTCTTAGCGACGAAACCTTCGGCGATCCCGCTCAGCGCTACCGCGAAGTGAATCCTTTGGGCTATTTTGAGAGCCCGTTTACTTTCCCAGAACTCGAGAAAAAAGCCGACATCTGGATGTCCCTAATCCCCCACGAGATCAACACGATGAAGCAACCAATTGCCTCCGCCCATGGCCATGTTTTAACCTTAGGGCTCGGTTTAGGCTATTACGCTTTCCGAGTCAGCGAGAATCCGGCCGTCACCGCGGTCGACGTGATTGACCTCGATCCTGAAGTCATCGCTTTATTTAAAGAGAAGCTCCTTCCGTTATTCCCCCATAAAGAAAAGATTCATCTGATCGAGGGCGATGCGATTGCATTTAGTAAGAGCAAACACCCTTATGATTACGTTTTCGTTGATCTCTACCACAACGAAGAGGATGGTCTCCCTCTCTATTTGGAACTTAAGCCCTTCGAAAAGAACCTTTTAGGGCCCAAGGGAACGATTTCTTACTGGGTTGAACGGAGTTTGCTCTGCTCACTCCGCCGCTACGTGATGGCCTTATTATTGGAAGAAGCCGGCGGATCCAGTGATGAAGACTATCCGCTCACCGAGGACGAGACCGATATCCTCTACCACAATCTCCATGTGATTCTTCATGATCGTCCTTTAAAAACCGAAGCGGATCTCGCTGCTCTACTTTCCGACCAAGGCCTTCGCGATATTGCTGCGAAGATGTAAATCATTAGAAAAGGCCAACTCGCGTACACGGGTTGGCCTTTTTAGTTCTTTCGTCTCAGCGATTAGCGATGGCTGCCGCCATTGCCGTGGCCGTGGTTATCATGGCCGTGGAAATTGCCGTGCCCATGGAAATCGCCATGCGGGCGATCGCCCGCCGGACGTTCCGGCCGCTCGACATAGCCTTCCGGCTTTTCGAGGAATTCACGGTGGCTGACTTTGACTTTGCCTTTTTCGTCTAAGCCGATCACGACAACCTTGAGGGTATCGCCGACTTTAACGACGTCATTGGCATTGTTGATGTACTTCCAGTCAAGACGGGAAACGTGGCAGAGACCATCGCAATCTCCGAAGAGGTTGACGAAGGCGCCATAATCCTCGACCCGGGTGACTTTTCCTTCGAAGATTTCGCCGACTTTGGCTTCACGAACGATATCATCGATCATGGCCTTGGCCTTCTCAATCATCGCCTTATCGGTGTGATAGAGGGTGATGGTGCCATCTTCTTCGACGTCGATCTTGCAGTCATTGCACTGCGCGATGATGTCGTTGATGACTTTGCCGCCTTGTCCGATCACGTCGCGGATCTTATCGACGTCAATCTTGAAGGTGACCATCTTCGGAGCGTATTCGCTGACCTCTTTACGGGGTTCAGGGATGACGGCCTTGATGTCTTCGCGGATCTCGGCCCGGGCTTTATTGGCCTGAGCAAGGGCTTCGCTTAAGACCTCGCGGGTAACGCCGTGGATCTTAATATCCATTTGAAGGGCAGTGATGCCTTTCTCGGTGCCGGCGCACTTGAAGTCCATATCACCGAAGTGGTCTTCGAGACCCTGAATATCGGTGAGAATGGTGTAATGGTTGTTTTCTTTATCGGGCGAACGGGTCGGATCGTTGGTGATTAAGCCCATCGCGATGCCCGAGACGATTCCTTTCAGCGGAACGCCCGCGGCCATAAGCGACATGCAGTTCGCGCAGATCGAAGCCTGCGAGGACGAACCATTGGATTCGACGACATCGGCGACGCAGCGGATGGTGTACGGGAAGGTCTTCTCGTCCGGAATCACGTAGCTTAAGGCTCTCTCGCCTAAAGCGCCGTGTCCAATTTCGCGACGGCCCGGAGTGCCCATCTTGCCAATTTCGCCAACCGAATACGGCGGGAAATTGTACTGGTGCATGAAGCGGCGTTCGGTCTCACCGGTGAGGTCATCGATGATCTGCTTGTCGCTAAGAGGCCCTAAGGTCGTAGTGCCGATAACCTGGGTCTGGCCACGGGTGAACATGGCAGAGCCATGAGCGCGCGGGAGCAGGTCGACTTGGCAATTGATCGGGCGGATTTCATCGACCTTGCGGCCATCCGGACGAACCTTTTCTTCAATGATGAGACGGCGAACTTCTTTCGCCACCATGCCTTCAAGAATATCGTTGACCATCATCATGGTCGCGACGTGATCTTTTTCTTTGGCGTATTGGCGGTTATCGTAATCGTCGAGGATTTCTTTCTTTAAACCATCGACCGCATCTTGGCGTTCGAGTTTATCGAAGATCGAGATGGCTTTGACCAAACGATCACCAATCCGGCCTTCGATGTCCTTCTGGATCGCGGGATCCGGGGCATAAAGATCGATGTGACGTTTCGGCTTGCCAATCTTGGCGATGATTTCCTTTTGGAACTCGCAGAGTTTTTTGATGGCGTCAAAGCCAAACATGATGGCATCGAGCATCTGCTCTTCGGGAACCTGATCCGCGCCCGCTTCGACCATCATGATGGCGGAATCGGTGCCGGCGACGGCTAAGCTGATATCGGATTTGGCTTTCTCTTCAATGGTCGGATCGATGATGAGCTTGCCATCAACGCGGCCGACATAAACGCCGGCGACCGGGCCATCGAACGGAATATCGGAGATGCAAAGCGCTAAGGAAGCGCCGAACATACCGGTCATTTCGGGGGTGTTGTCTTGGTCGACCGACATCACGGTCGAGACGATCTGAACTTCATTGCGGAATCCATCGGCGAAGAGCGGACGGATCGGGCGATCGATGAGACGGGCGGTCAAAGTCGCATGCTCGCTGCCCCGGCCTTCACGGCGGAGGAAGCTGCCCGGGATCTTGCCGACCGCGTACTGCTTTTCTTCATAGTTGACGGTGAGGGGGAAGAAATCTCCTTCTTTCGGTTCGTCGGCGCAGCAGGCAGTCGAGAGAACGACTGTGTCGCCGAAGCGGACAAAGGCCGCACCATCGGCCTGTTTTGCGATTTCACCGGTTTCCACGCTCAAGTGGCGTCCGGCAAACTCGAGTTCGAATGTTTGCTTCATTGTTTTCCTCTTTCCTTTTCTTGGGATAATGAATTTAACGTGTTTAGTCTATCACTCTAACTACGTTAGGAATAGAAAAACCGCCCGAAGGCGGTTCTCTCTACTTTGATTTCGCGATTACTTGCGAATTCCGAGCATGCTAATCAGTTTGCCGTAGGCATCGGTGTCGGTCTTCGCGAGATAGTCGAGAAGGCTGTGCCGTTTGCCAACGAGGATCAGAAGCGAGCGGCGAGCCGCGGCATCCTCACCATTGTGCTTAAGGTGCTCAGTGAGATCGGCGATCCGTTGGGAGAGCAAGGCAATCTGGACTTCGGCCGAGCCGGAATCCTTTTCGTTCTTGCCGTACTTCTTGATGATCGAGACGGTCTCTTCTTTGGTTAAAGCCATTGAGGGTTTTCTCCTTTCTTTAGCGTTCACGGCGTACTCATTGGGCGATCCGGAGAGGGTCAGCTCGGTGGGCAGTCGCAGTTGATAATATAGGCTTTCTTCTTAAGAAGAGCAATAAAAAACGGCTATTTCTTCGGAGCCTTAAGTAGAGTCTGAAGTTCGCTCTTGCTGGCCAGTTTAATTTTGCGAGGTTCGCTCTTTGATAATTCGACCAACTTTTGATGGGCGTCTTTTTCCTCGGAAACAATGGTTTTATAAAAGGGCCCAAGATCTTGAATGGCCAGTAGATTCCTTAAAAAACTCGCGGCGTCTGGGCTTAGTTGAGCCTGGGGACCGTAAAGATCTTGGGTGCATTTTGAAACAGCTTCAAACGTAAGGATGTTTCCTTTTTCCCTTTCTTCCGCCACCACGCCAATCACGTCGCTGAGGTCATGCTTGTAACTCCGGAAAGAGTGGAGTTTCATCGCGACCAAATAACCAGCCGTAACGCTTCGAATCTGAACGCAATTAGCCAAAGTCCGGATATACTGAGAATACTGAATGATGTTCGGAGTATAGGAATCGGTCTTTTTGAAATCGTCGTTCAACCATTCGGGGGCTAAATCATGAGAAAAGGCGACGCTATGAGCCGCTTCGAGAAGTTCTGAATCGCCCGAGATCAAAGCATCGACATCCGAAGTTGAACTTCGAAAAGAATAAGCCGCTAAAACCGAAGAACCACCGATAAGTATGAGCTCGGCTTTTCCATGGCGACGCGTTCGCTTCCGGTAATCGACCGCTAGTTCTTTTAGCAAGGAGAAAAGTTCTTGACGGTTTTCGATTCCTTTATAGAGCATCGCGAACATTTCCTTCAAGAATATTGAAACGAGAAAACTCGGGAATCGCCGCCTTTTGAGCGTGCAAAAACTCGGGATTGTTTGGGTCAACTTTTTGGAGCATTTCTAGGCTCAAAGGCACCGCCGTTTTCCGTAAACGATGGCTTCGGATTTCTTGGTATTCCGAAGCGAGGGGAAGCTGATGAATTCGGCAAAGATAATCGGCGAGTCCCACCAAGTAAAAGCAATGGAAATAAAGGCGGCGGCGATAGAGCTTTTCCACTTGGTCAGAGTTGAAAAGTTGCTGTAGAAATTCAAGATCACCTTGATCCTTCAATTGGTGACAAATTTCGCTCCGGAGAGCGTCATAGTTGGAATTACATTCCGTCTCATCGAAGTCTCGATAAAGTTGATCGAGGGTAATTTTAAAGATTGCGGAAAGTTTATGAGCGGTTTCAAAGGAAATCTTATGAGGGTCAGTTTTTCGAGTCAGAAGGTCATTTACCGTGGTCAAAGGAATTCCACTTTCTTTGGAAAGTCGGTAAGCCGTCCAATGCTCGTTCTCAATCCGTTCAAAGAAATCCATACCTGCATTATATCGGAGCACCGATATTTTAGCAAGGCGCATTGGGGAATGGGTTTCTCTCTTCTGTCTTCTTCGCTTCGTTACTTTAGTAACGGTCCCGCCTAAAAAAGTTATTGCGCCCGCGCCTGCGCAAGACTATGATTTAGCGCGGAAACTCGCTAGGAGGGTACCACCATGAAAATCAGAAATATCGCCATTATCGCTCACGTTGACCATGGCAAAACCACCCTCGTCAATTCTCTTTTAACCAAATCTGGAACTTTCCGTAACAACGAAGAAATTCAAGACCGAATGATGGACAGCAACCCGCTCGAACACGAACGTGGCATCACCATTTTGGCGAAAACGACCGCCATTCACTACAAGGACTATAAGATCAACATCGTCGACACTCCGGGGCACGCCGATTTCGGCGGTGAAGTCGAACGGATCATGCACATGGTCGATGGGTGCTTACTTCTCGTCGACGCTTTTGAAGGCACGATGCCGCAGACCCGTTTCGTTTTAAAAAACGCCCTCGAAAATCACATTAAACCGATCGTCGTCATCAACAAGGTTGACCGTCCTAACGCCGATCCGAAGAAAGCCGTCGATGAAGTACTCGACCTCTTCATTCAATTAGGCGCCCCTGATGAATTCCTTGATTTCCCGGTCGTCTATACTTCCGCCCTCAATGGCACTTCTTCGACTTCGCCGGATCCCGCGACCCAAAAAGACGGGATGGAAGCGGTCTATGAAGCCATCATCAAGAACATTCCGGAACCCAAAGCCGATCCGACCGCGCCGTTCCAATGGCAGCCGGCTTTACTCGACTATAACGATTTCGTCGGCCGTATCGGCGTCGGAACCGTGAAGCGTGGCATCGTCAAAGTGGGCGATACCTTAACCGATATTCGTCTCAATGGGACCACCCGTGACTTCAAAGTCATGAAACTCTACACCTTCTTAGGGATGACGCGGAGCGAAGTGAACCAAGTCGAAGCGGGCGATATTTGTGGTATCGCTGGTTTGACCGATCTTGGCGTCGGCGAAACCATCTGTGCCCCCGGCCATCTAGAAGCGCTCCCACCCCTCCGGGTCGATGAGCCCACTCTCCAAATGGAATTTGGCACCAACAGTTCGCCTCTTCGCGGACAAGACGGCAAATTCGTGACCGCTCGGGTGATCGAAGATCGTCTTTATCAAGAAGTCCAACGCGATGTTTCGTTGCGTTATGTTCGGAAGCCCAACTGTGAAACTTGGATCGTTTCAGGCCGGGGTGAACTTCACCTGGGCGTTCTGATTGAAACGATGCGGCGCGAAGGTTATGAACTCGAAGTCAGCAAACCCCAAGTCATCATCAAAGAGATCAATGGAGTCCGCTGCGAACCCTACGAGGACCTTCAGCTCGATGTCCCCGATGAATTCGTCGGCGATATGATGACGATTTTAGGCGATCGTGGCGCCGTGCTCGGCGACATGACCTCCAATAACGGTGTCACCCGTTTGAACTACGTGATTCCTTCGCGTGGTCTCCTTGGATTCGTCAGCAACTTCCTCACCATGACCAAAGGTTATGGCATCATCAACCACACCTTCAAAGAGTATCGGCCGATGTATAACCACGTCGTCGGTGAACGCAATATCGGCGTTCTGGTTTCGACCGATAAAGGTCCGGCCACCAGTTACGCCCTCGAAAAAGTCGAGGAACACGGGACGATGTTTATTGTCCCGGGCGATACCTGCTACGAAGGCATGATCGTGGGGGAACACCGCTATCCGGTCGACCTCGCGGTCAACTGCACGATGACGAAACCGATGACCAACGTCCGTTCCTCCACCCGTGAACTCACGATCGTCTTAAAAGCCCCGCGCAAGATGACGCTCGAAGCTTGTCTCGATTACATCAACCTCGATGAACTCGTCGAAATCACTCCGGGGGCGATTCGGATGCGGAAACGGATCCTCAATACCGCCGACCGTAAGAAGTTCGACTCCCACAAAAAGGACGAGCAGGAATCCTTAGAGCAGCAAGTCGGTCTCAAGTAATTGAGAAATTAAAACAAAAGGCTAGGAAATCACTTCCTAGCCTTTTTTATACATTGTCTAAATCCTATTTCTTGCGGGCCCGGAGCCAGTCTTTATCTTTTTGAAGCTGGGCCTGAAGGAGCTCTAAAGAGTCGAATTTCACTTCGGGCCGTTCGTAGGTCAAGAAATCGACGTAGATCGTCTTTTCGTAGATGTCTTGATCAAAGTCCTCAAGGTAAACTTCAACAATCGGATCTTGGAGCAAACCGATCGTCGGGTTGGTTCCGACGTTCGCGAGGCCGTGATGAGGAATTCCCATCACGTAGGCCATCACCTCGTAAACGCCGCCTTTAGGAAGGACGTAAGGATCCTTTAAGCAGACGTTCGCGGTCGGAAAGCCAATCTTGCGACCATATTCAAAGCCATGGACTACCTTGCCATGGATTTCATAAGGGCGGCCTAGCATCGCCATCGCTTCTTCGACATGGCCTTCCTTCAAGCTGGCTTTGATCGCCGAAGTCGATATCTTGACTCCGCCTTCTTCTAAAAGCGGAACGGTCAGAACTGGGAAAGTTTTCGCGAGGGTCTTCGGGGTCCCTAAGGCCCCTTTTCCGAAGCGGAAATCTTCGCCCACCACTACAAGGTTCAGGTGAAGAGGTTTCAAATACTGAGCGATGAATTCTTCGGGAGATAACGTAAAGAAATCCGCATCCACTTTGGCGATAAGGACCACATCAACTCGAAGTTTCTTCAGCAAGGTGATTTGATCGTCGAGACTGGTCAAGACCGCTTTCTCCTTGCCGTTAGAAAGGAAGTTCGCCGGGCTTTGATCGAATAAGAGCACCCCGACTTCGCCTTCGCCCGCTAACCCGGCTTCGACGATGAGGCGTTGATGGCCTTGATGAAGCCCATCAAAGGTGCCAAGACAAAGGGCCAACCCGTCAGGGAAATTCGGCTTTTTTTGACTTAAATCGATAATGTCCATTTAAAATAAACCTCGTTCGGAATGATAGAGGCCGTCGGGTCCTTTGCGATAGACTGCGATGGCGATGGTGTGCTGAACCACCAAGATTTTATCCCCTAAAGAAGGGTCGAGCGCTAAGTTGACCCCGTTTTTCGCCTTTTTCGCTTGCTCGTCGTCGAGCTCGAGATGTTTCATCCCCGTCACTAGAATCGTCGGGTCGATCAAACTATGCTCATCCAGGCTTTCGAGTTTATGGGCGTGCCGTAACTGCCAAGGTCCAATCGATAACCGTCTTAAGGCGGTGAGATAGCCGACGGTGCCTAACGCCTTCGCGATATCTTCCCCTAAGACTCGGATATAGGTGCCTTTGGAAACGGTGCAGACAAAATCAAAATGGTTCCCTTCGTGATGAAGGAGCGAGAGATCGAACACTTCGATCGGGCGGGGCTCTCGGGGAATGCTTTCGCCAGCATGGGCGCGCTCGTAGAGGGCCTTTCCCTCCACTTTAATCGCGCTCGTCATCGGAGGAATCTGAGTGCTTTTGCCCTGAAAGGTCTTGAGCACATCGGCGATTTGCTGGTCGGTTAATTCCGGCACCGGATTAGAACTAGGCGTCAAATTACCCTCAGGATCGCCAGTTGAAGAGCTGACTCCTAAGGTTAACGAAGCCAGATAACTTTTCTTCGAATCATCGATGTAGGAAAGGAATTTGGTCGCTTTGCCCACCGCGAGAATCAGTAAGCCCGTCGCAAAAGGATCGAGAGTCCCAAGATGACCGACTTTTTTCGTGGCGAAGCGCTTCTGGATGACGTTATCGACGTGGCGGGAACTGACCCCAGCCTCTTTATCAATGAATACTACTCCATCGTGCATGGAAAAATTATATAATATTTCGGCCCATGAGATACATTAGAAGAGTGCTCGCTGCCTTAAGGCAAGCGGATGAAAAATACGGTTTGATTGATGAAGGCGATCGAATTTTGGTCGGCCTTTCGGGCGGCAAGGATTCCTTATGCTTGCTGAAAGCCCTCTCGATCTATGGAAAATTCGCCGGCAAACATTTTAAAGTTCAGCCGGTCACTCTCAATCTCGGCTTTGATCATTTCCATCCGGAAAGTCTGATCGCCTATTGCCATTCGCTTGGTTACGACTTAATCGTTGAGGATTCTTCCTTCGTTTATGGGGTCTTAAAAGCCCATCAAAAAGAAGGGAAGCACATCCCCTGCAGCATCTGCAGCCGGATGAAGAAGGCCGCGATGAATAGTGTCGCCCACCGCCTCGGCTACAACAAAGTCGCGTTCGCCCATCACCGCGATGATGCCCTCGAAACTCTCTTTATGAACATGATCCACGGCGGACGGGTTGCGACCTTCGAGCCGAAGATGTACTTAGAAAAATCCAAAATCGAATTTATTCGGCCGTTAGTTCTCGCCAAAGAAAGCGACCTGGCCAATATGGCGAGAGAAGAAGATCTTCCAGTTTTAGCTTCGAGTTGCCCCGCCAACGGCTTCACCGAACGCTATTTCACGAAAGAACTCCTGAAATCGATCTATAAAACCCATCCGGAAGCCGAAGAGAATTTCGCGGCGATGCTAGGGAATTACCAAGGATTTAAGCTCTATTTCGACCAGATTGAAATCGAAGATAGCCTCGATAAACGTTACGCCCTGCGCCCGCTCCTCTCCGCTCAGGATGTTTTAAGATATCAAGCCGTTGCCCAGAAACACCCGAAAGTCCTTTCGCCCTTAAGCGAAGAAGGCACGACCGATCTCGTCCTTTATAAGCATCAGGTCGTCGGAGCGATCAACTTCCTTTGGGATAACCCTCATCAAGTCAATATCAATGCCTTGGACGTCTTGCCGAAAACGAAAGACGGGGCTTTAAAGGTCGCCCAGTTTTTCCTCACTATCACCGCGGCCGAAGCCAATCCGGTCTTGTTCCTTTATCAATCCCAGGGAAAAGCTTTAGCGAAGGCCCTTGGTTTCACCAAGAAAAAAGAGCCCGGGATTCCCGAAGGATCCTGGACTCTCAAGATTCGGCGTTAGGGTTATTTCCCTTTCGCTTTATCGATCGAAGCTTGCTCCCGTTTTAAGGCGGCATCAAGCGATTCGGCCTTTTCATAGGTCTCGTCGTAGATGAAGACGATCTCGGGGACTTGATAGAGGTCGAGCATCTTCGCTAAGGAAGAACGGACGTAACCGGTCGTTTTCTGGAGTTCCAGAAAATTCTGCCGCGGGTATTTGGCTCCGATGAAGGAGACATAGACCTTGGCTTTCGAGTAATCGTCCATCACGTCGACTTCGTTCACCGAAACCATCCCGATGTGGGGATTTTTGAGTTCGCGTTGGCAAATCTCGGCGATGTCCTTCGCGATCACGGATTTAATCCGGCCTTGACGGTTCGCCATTTACTTCTTCTCCACCAGCTCGTAGCCTTCGACCACGTCGCCTTCTTTAAGGTCATTGAAGTTTTCGATGGTGAGGCCGCATTCGTAGCCTTCCTTGACTTCTTTCACGTCGTCTTTGAAGCGCTTAAGCGAGCCGAGTTGGCCGCTATAAGCGATCACGCCGCTGCGGAGCAACCGGATTTTTTCGCCCGACTTCAAAACGCCAGAAGTGACGTAAGAACCGGCGACGGTTCCGACTTTGCTGATCTTATAAAGGTGACGGATCTCGGCTTGGCCGGTCACCGCTTCAACCTTCTCGACTTTGACTTTGCCTTGGAGGGCCGCTTTCATCTCATCGAGCAGTTCATAAATGATCTGGTGCAGATGGATTTCGACGTGCTCTTCTTCGGCTTTTTGACGGACTCGAGCGTCCGGACGGACGTTGAAGCCATAGATTAAGGCGTGGGAAGCGGAAGCCAAGAGGACATCCGAATCCGAAATCGCCCCGGCTTGGGCTAACAAGACTTTGACGTGAACCTTATCGGTCGAGAGTTTCTCGAGCGAGGCTTTTAGCGCCTGGGCCGAGCCATCGGTGTCGGCTTTGATCACGACGTTAACATCGTTATTGGTGCCGGCCGCAACGGCCGCATAGAAATCGTTGGCGGAGACGCCCGAATTGCCCGCGAAGGCTTGGGCTTGCTTCGCTAACGCCCGCTTCTCGGCGATTTCTTTGGCTTCTTTTTCGCTCGGGAAGGCCATGAAACGGTCGCCGGCCGAGGGCACGCCCGATAATCCCGTCACTGCGACTGGGGTCGACGGCGCGGCCGACTTTAAGACTTGGCGATATTCATTGGTCATCCGGCGAATCTTGCCATAGAGGTCGCCCACGACCACGTAGTCGGTGGCCTGGAGGGTTCCGTTTTGAACGAGCAAGGTCGCTTTCGGGCCTTCGCCTTTATCGAGGTTGGCTTCGAGAACGGTTCCGGAAGCATACCGGTTCGGGTTGGCTTTCAGTTCGAGCATTTCGGCTTTGAGGAGAATCGCGTCGAGAAGTTCATCGATCCCGATGCCTTTCTTCGCCGAAATCTCACAGCAAATCGCGTCGCCGCCGAACTCTTCGGGGATGACATCGTGTTGCATGAGTTCTTCTTTGACTTTGCGGGGATTGGCTCCGGCTTTATCGATCTTATTGATCGCGACGATGATCGGAGCTTTGGCGGCTTTCGCGTGGCCGATCGCTTCGACGGTCTGCGGCATCACGCCATCATCGGCGGCCACGACCAGAACGACGATATCCGTCACATCGGCGCCGCGAGCTCTCATCGCGGCGAAGGCCGCGTGCCCCGGGGTATCGATGAAGGTGATCTTCTTGCCATGGACTTCCTTTTGGTAAGCGCCGATCGCCTGAGTGATCTCGCCGGCTTCGCCTTCGGCAATATGGGAAGAACGAATCGCATCGATTAGCGTCGTCTTACCATGGTCGACGTGGCCCATGATGGTCACGACCGGAGGCCGCTCCGAAAGATTCTTCGGATCATCGTGAATCTCGATATCTTCGAAGTGCTCGGCATCCACCACTTTTTCCTTGCGGAAATCGTAGTTGAATTGGAGGCAGATCGTTCCAATCGTATCGTCATCGAGGACTTGGTTGATCGTCACCATCTTGCCTTGCATGAACAAGAACTTGATGATGGCCGGGGTCGGAACGTTGATCGCTTTGCTGAGCTCGGCGACCGAAAGGGGCTTGCTATAGACAAAGACACCGCCATTGACTTTGGCGTACTCGACTTTCTTGTTGACCGGACGCTCCTGGAAGTTGCTTAGGCGCTGTTGATGCTGCTGCTGTTGCTGCTTCTTGGAGAAATAGGTGGTTTTCTTTTTCATCGGTTAGACTCCTTTCAGTAAATCTTGAAGATGAAGTGCGGCTTTGTTATCGGTGATCCCGACGACCGAGATTTGATCGAACCCTAAGGCTTGACCGAGCTCGGACTTTAAGGGGACCGGGAGAACGGGGATATCGCGATATTTCGCTTTATCGAGGGCCGCTTTTTTAGTATTGGGGGAGGCGTCCTCCGCTAAGAGGATGAGCTTGGCCTGCTCCATATGATCGAGTAAACTCGATCCGACTAAGAGCTTGCCACCCCGATTCAGGAGACCCAAGAATCCATAGACTTTCGGGTTCATAAGGCTTGCCTCAGGCTTTCATAGAGTCCCGGAGCTTCCGGGGCGCCGCCATAGTGGGCGAGCAAGTGGTTTTTTGCAGCAAGTTCGACCGCGTGGAGGTTCTTTTGAAGATAGAAACCGCGCCCGGGTTGATGGCCGCTCGGATCATAGACGACACTGCCATTAGAAACGACAAAGCGGAAGAGAGCCTTGCGGGGATAACTCTTCTTCGAGAAGATATCGCGTCGGAGATTCTCTTCCACCATGATCCTTACTTCTTATCGTCGTCGTCGTAGTACTTATCGTAGTCGCTGTAGTCGACATCCTCTTCGGCGTTATCGGCCTCATCGGGATTGACGTTATCGGGATTCTCGGCTTCTTCTTTCGCTAAAGCCGCGAGTTCCTCTTCGGTATAGACCGGCATCGCTTCGCCCGGTTTGCTGACCGGAGTCGCGTGCTTCACTTCTTCTTCCGTGATCTTGCGAGGACGGCGGAACTTCGAAGCGGGTTGAGTCTTCTTTTCCTTGGCGGCTTCGAGTTCTTTCTCGAGATCGCTTAAGGTCGTGGTCGTATGGACCACGGTCGGAGTGACCGGGGCCGCCGGCTTTTCGACGACCGGGGCCGGGGCGATAGGCGCCGCGACCGGAGCCGGAGCAACTGGAGCTGCCGCCGCTTCGGGGATAACCGGAGCCGCTTGAGCCGCTTTGGCCGCTTCTTCTTGTTTCTTCGCTTCGGCTAAAGCCGCCGTCGCCGGGTTCATCGCTTCAGGCGGGAACTCCGCGGGGTTGGCTGTGGCAGTCGGAGCAACCGGGGTTAACGTGGGTGCGACCGGAGTGACCACCGCTTGCTTCGCGGCTTCTTCCTGGCCTTTCTTCGCGAAATCTTCGCGTTCTTTGATCTTCTTCTCTTCTTCGGCTTTCTTCGCCCATTCTTCGGCGGTCGTGAACTCGAGGCCATCGGCCTTCGCGTCCTTTTCTTCTTTGATGTCGATCGACCAACCGGTGATCTTATTGGCCAGACGGGCGTTGGCGCCTCGACGGCCAATCGCTAAGCTCAGTTGTTCATCCTTAACCACCGCGATCGCTTTCGGGAACGGGGTAGCATTAGGATCGATCAGGTTCACGCCGACCACGGTAGCCGGACGTAAAGCTTCGCAGATGAATAAGCCAGGATTGCTCGAATAATTGATGACATCGATCTTCTCTTTGTCTTTGCCATTGCCGAGTTGGGCCACGATCTTTTGGATCCGAGAACCGGCTTGGCCAATGCAAGCACCCGTCGCATCGACGTCTTCGTTATTGGACATGACGGCAACCTTGCTCCGGATGCCCGCTTCCCGGGCGATTCCTTTGATGATGACGGTGCCATCGTAGATTTCATGGATTTCTTCTTCGAAGAGACGCTTAAGGAATCCTTCGGAAGAACGGGTGACCTCAATCTGCGGTCCCCGCGGGGCTTTGCCTTCTTCGGGCACGGCCGACTTGACTTCTTGAATGTAGACCTTGATCGGATCGCCGACTTTGAAGTATTCGTCGCCGATCATTTCGCGGCGGCCCAACTCGACCGTGGTCCGGCCGATGTTGACGGAGACCGAACGGTCATCCGCTTTTTCAACGGTGCCGGTCACCATCTCACCGATATGATCCTTGTAGATATCATAAAGGGCGGTCCGCTCAGCGGTTGCTAAGTTCTGACGGAGTAAATTCCGAACGGCCATCGCCGCCATCTTGCTGAATTCGTCAACCGAGCAGGGAATGGCAAAATCATCGCCCGCTTTGTACTTGGCTTTCTTTAAGCCGGCGTTGGCGTCTTCGACCGAGACTTCGAGATAGTCGTCTTGGACTTCGTCCACAACTTTTTTGATCTGGGCGACCGAAATGTCACCTTTTTCCTCGTCGATCGTGACGGTCACGACGGCATCATCGCCGCCTCCGAGGTACTTGATATAAGCCTTTTGAAGCGAATCTTTGAGCGATTCGATCACGGCTTCCTTGCTGATTCCTTTGCTTTCCGCGAGTTCATTGACGGCGGAGAAGAACGCTGTTGCATCCATAGTTTTAAATCCTTTCGATGATTCCTTTTTAGAATTTGATGGCGAGACGGGCCTTGTCGATATCCCCTAACGGGAATTCGATCGTTTCGGAACGACTTTTTTTCGAGCGGGTCAACCGAACCATTCCGTTTTCGATTGAGGTGAGCTCCCCTTCCACGATGTTTTCACCGTGATAAGGATGGCTAAGATGAAGGTTGACGTAGCTTCCAAGATACTTCGGAAGTTTTTCGAGCGCGAGCGGTTTTTCCGCTCCGGCGGAGGAGATGTCGAGGGTGTAGGCGCCTTCGATCGGGTCTTCGCGGTCTAGGGCCGCGGATAAGGGATCGGAGAGCTTCACGATATCATCGAGGCTGATCGGAGTATCGCGATCAACGACGACTTGAAGTTGGGGACCATCGCTCGTGAGCGCATAGCGGACACTGACGAGGTCGTAGCCTTCTTCCGAAAGAACCGGAAGCAGGATGCTTTTCACTTTTTCTTCAGCGAACATGAACCTCCTAACAATAGAAAGAGTGGCAACTAAGGCCACTCTAAACCATTGGACTTATACGGAACCACGACGGGATTTCCGCGGAACAACTATAGCATGCGCCCGCGCGAAGGACAATAAAGAGATTTATTCGGCGGAGTCTTCGCTCGTATCCTTTTTCTTGCTCGGAGATAGAAAATGGAAGAACGCGACTAAGGGTGCCACTAAAACCGAAACGAAGAGAATGACTGGGCCGAAGGGGATCGACTTCAGGAAATCGGCAGGGAGATAGGCGACGCCCGATTCGACCAAGAAAGCTTTATTCACGAGATAAGCGATGAAGAAAAATAAGACGGTGAGTAAGGCCGAAAGGGCCATCCAGACGGAATAATGGAATTCTTTCTTCTGGGAAGTGATCGGGTCCATTTCCTCTTTAAAGCCATACTCGTAGAAGCCTAACTCGACGCTAGGAAGAGCCATGAGAAGATAGAAACTCAGCATCTCCCACCAGTTCTTCATCGAGTAATCCATCGTATAGAAAATATGGGCGAGGGCACCGATAAAGAAGAGAGCGACGAGAGCGAAGATCGGACGGAAAATGCTTTTGAGAACTTTCTGTTTGATCTTGCCGGTGGGGAAATGATCCTCCTTCCCGTCATACTTCTTGTAGCCATAGAAATAGAGGGCAAAGCCCCCGAAGGAATAGAGAAGCCCCAAAAGCAAACTATCGAGCGGATAAAGATGGGTGACTCCGCCCATCACGATCGAAGAATAGGTGCCATTGATGGCGAAGATCGCGGCAAAAAGGGCGGTGAGGAAACCTAAGAGGCAGATCACTCCCCCGTTCACCATCAAAGTCAGTTTCTTCCGTTTTATCGAGACCGGGTGAAGACATAGATGCATAACGAATAAGAGATAGACCGGGATCAGATTCATGAGGAAATAGGGGAGAAAACGGACGAAGAAAACGAAACTCGCCGCGACGTTATAGATCAAGAACCAAAGGAGGTAGTAAAAAGCGATGCCGGCATAGATAAAGAGCAACCCTTCAAGAATCAATAACAAGGTCCGTTTCTTCATAAGCCGGCCTCGCTATAGCTATAGAAAACCTGCTGATAATCCGTAGCGGGAACGAAGGTACCATCGGCATGAATGGTGATGAGGGCGCCCCCGATCATCTTCTCGTTGTAATAAAGGCCATTGCCGGTCTTGACCCCATAGGCTAACAGGACACCATCATTAGCCGCGCCAGTCCAAGCATCATCATGATAGACCGCATAGAAATCATTGATGTGATCGTGGCCATAGAAGAGACCTTTGGTTGCCCCGAGAGTTTCAACGACATTGAAGAGACCTGTATCTTCGTAACCCGGATAAGTTCGGGTTCCTTTAAGATCGAGCGGGGCTTGGCTATAAACACTTTCAGTCATGACGCCGCCCGAGCTGATGAGCGTGCCTTTGCTGCTCTCGTTGTTCGAAAGGCGGTAAGCATATTCAGTTTGCCAAAGGGGGATATGGAAGAAAGCGAGCGAAGGCACCACCACTCCGCCGTTATTGGCTTTGGCCAAATTGACTTCATCCTTATACCAATAGATTTGGTCTTTATGAATCACATCGTAATCGTAATAAAGCCCATTGAAGCGGAGCGAGTTGCTGTCGATCCCATAAAGCTGCCAGATCGTCTTGGTGCCGTCGGTGAGGTTAATCACGAAATTGGAGTCGCCATAGACGTTATCGCCATCGACTTCCTGATAGAGGCAATAGCCACCTTTTTCAAAGCTATGGCTTAACGCAATCCGGGCCGGAAAGGCTGGATCATACGTTCCCGATTCATCGTGGTTCCCATAGACAAAGGCCCATGGAATTTTCCAACTATCGACTAAGGACCATAACGTATCGACCGTGGTCGCGTTGGCCGAAGAAAAGGAGTCGCCGGTAATCATGATGACATCGGGGCTCGTCTTTTTCACCAAACCGCTCAGGTATTGGCTTTCTTTCGTTAAATCAGTCCACATCGACCAGTGGAGGTCGGTGAACTGCAAAATCTTGAGGCTGCTACTTCCTTTAAAAAGGTCGTTGCTCCGAACGTAATCGCTTAGCACCGGAGCCGCGCCCCCACAACTGCCGAGGGTCACCGCCAAAAAGGGTAAGACCGCGAAGAGACGTTTATTCATTAACGCTATTATATCGCAGTCGCCAAAGGATGCGGACCGTCATTATAAAAAATCGTTCCGATACAATGGGGACCGGTGTGGACGGCGATGGTGCAGCCCGCCCGAGCGATCAGCACTTTTTTGAAACCGAAGGCTAAAAGTTTGGCTTTGACTTTCTCGAGGAGGCTCATTTCGGCGGTCGAATAAGTGACGAAGGCCAAGGATTTATCGGGTTGGTCGGCTTCGGCGAGGACGTCATCGGTGTAACTTAAAACGCAGCGTTCAAAAGTTCCGCGGTACCGCTTTCCGCTCGCCATCTTGCCTTCCTTCACTCCGACATAGGGCCGTAGATGCAATAAATTGGCCCCGATTAACGCGAGGAGCGAGACCCGGCCGCCTTTATGGGCGTATTGAACCGATTCGAGGCAACTGCTGACCTGCAGCCGCGGAATCCGGGCTTCCACCGCTTCCTTGATCGCCAAGGGTTCAAAACCTTGTTGGGCCAATCGCGAAGCGTACATCGCAAGAATTCCAATCCCGCTGGAGATGGTCCGTGAATCGATCACGAATACCTTTTCCGCGAACTCGGAAGTCGCCGCGACCGCCCTGGCATTTTGGTAAGTCGAAGATAAGGCGCTCGAAAGGCTAAGATGAATCACGGCGTCATGGTCTATTAACAGCGACCGAAAATGCTGTTCGAACTGATAGGCATTGACCGCGGTGGTCTTAGGTAACTGCCCGGTCGCATCGACATACGCGAAAAGGTCGTCGGGGGTCAAAACCCCATCCGCACCTTCTTTTTCACCTAAAACAATGGTGTACGGAAGGGTCTTAATCTGATAAGCGGCCAGGAGATCTTTTGGAAGATCGCAGGCCGATTCGGCCGAGATAGCAATGCGCATAAGAAATTCCTCTTTCCGGATTCGAAAGGAATCCGAAGGTCGTCACGGGTAAGGGTGATTAAAGGGGAGATGCCTTAGTTATGGGCACCGTCGTTGATATAGAGAATGCCGAGGCAATGGGGCCCGCAATGGCAGGAGATCGTCCCGCCCGCCCGAGTCGCCATGATGTTTTTGAAGCCAGCCTTTTGTAGGCGGGCGCGGATTTCATCGACTAAGCCATCAGAAGCGGTCGAATAGGTGATGAAGACGTTTTCTAAATCCGGATGATTGAACATGTTGAGCGTATCTTCGACGTATTCCATCACGACGGTTTGCATGCTGCCCCGATACTTTTTGCCCGGGACCATCTTGCCTTCCTTCACGTAGATTTCGGGTTTGAGCCGTAAGATATTGGCTCCGATCATCGCGAGATACGAGCAGCGGCCACCTTTAAAGAGATAGTTGACGGATTCGAGCGAGAACGAGGCCTGATCAAAGGGAACGCGAGCCTGGACCTTTTTCACGATCTCCTCGACCTTTTCTCCTTGACCGATCAATTTGCGGGCGTAGATCGCTAGTAAAGCAATCCCGGTCGAAAGGCTCCGGGAATCAATGACAAAGACTTTGCCTTTGAATTCATCCTCTTGCGAAGCATTCACTGCATTCTGATAGGCGCTGGAGAGCTCGGAAGAAAGGGAGAAATGAATCAAAGAATCGTGGTCTTTCAGAAGTTTGCGGAAATGTTCCTCGAATTGGAACTGGTTGACCGCGCTGGTCCGCGGGAGCTTGCCCGTTTTATCGGTGAAGGCAAAGAGTTCATCCGCGGTCACTTCGCCGTCTAAGCCGGTTTTTTCGTCCATCGTGAGGGTGAACGGAACGGTGACGATGTCGAACTTTTGGAGCAAGTCTTTAGGTAAATCGATCGTGGATTCAGCAGATAAAGCAATACTCATAAAAAGGGGCACTCCTTCCGCAATGTGCAAATTAATTATATCCGTGTAATCTAGTTATGCAAACAAGATACCTTGAGTGTCAAGGGAAGCAAAGAAATATCACCGGTCTCTCTTTTTCGTTAAAATAAGGAAGCGAGGAACAAAACCATGGATACCTTAAAAGCGATTTCGACCCGGGCGAGCATTCGGAAATTTAAACCCGATCCGGTGAAGCCAGAAGATCTGAAAGCGATTCTTCAAGCGGGGATGGAAGCCCCTTCGGCCGTCAATAAGCGGCCCTATGCCTTCGTCGTGATCACCGATAAAGCCATCTGGGGGCCAGAAGCCGAAGCGGTCGACCACAGCACTTCAACCATGCGGGAAGCGCCTCTTTCGATCGCCATCATTGGCGATAAAGCCAAAATGCTGACCGATTTCTTCATGATCGAAGACGCGGCCGCCCTCATCGAGAATATGCTTTTGGCCGCGACCGCCTTAGGCTACGGTTCCCTTTGGAACGGCATCCGAATTGGCGGCGAAAACCAAGCCTACTTCAATCGGGCGTTAGCTCTGCCGGAAGATAAAGAAGTTCTCGCGATCCTCGCCATCGGAAAAGCCGCGATGGAAAATCCGCGGAAAGACCGCTACGAAGAAGCGAAGATTCATCGCGAGAAATGGTGATTTAGACAATGACAAAAGAAATGGCGTGTCCTTCGGGAACACGCCATTTTTTATTTCAGACCTTTGATGTGTTTTTTGTCTTTCCACTTCGCGAGGATCCGGGGGTAATATTCCCGCCAAAGTTCCCCGACATGCTCTTTGCTATAGAAAGTCGCGATATTGGTGGATTTCTCACTATAGTGAGCGTAGTAGGCCGGATCGTTAGCGAGTTTTCGCACTTCCTCATCGAAGCCTTTGACGTCGTGGGCCGAATCGTAATTGTCCCACAAGATTCCTTTATAGAGTTCAAGGTCCCGGAGCAAAATCGGTTTGGCCGAGTTGGCCGCTTCCAAAATCGACATGGGGAAGAGTTCATCGAAGCTCGGCATGAAGAGAACGTCGCACATGTTGAAGATGGCGTTCATCTTGGTGCGTTCGATGATCCCGATGAATTTCACGTTTTTAGGCGGATTATCCATGATGGCTTTGAGCTCGTCATAGCCATCGGTCATCTTGCCAAAACTGAAACCCCCGGCCCAAACGAAGGTGATGTCGGGGTTATCTTTGGCGACTTGAATATAATCTTTGACCCCTTTGCGGGTCTGAACCTGGCCGCATCCCATGATGACGAAAGCTTTCGGATCGATGCCGTATTCCTTCCGTAAGGCCAAGATTTCGGCGGGTTCGAGTTTGTGGAAATTCTCTTTGCTCACGTAGTTAGGAATATAGGTGATGTTCTCCCGCTTCATCCCTAATTTCACGAGCGGCTCGATGAAGATCGGGTTCACCACCACAATTTCATCGGCTTTCCGATAGGTGTGAATCACATAATGCTTGAAGACGGTGAAGTTCAATTTGTTCATGTGAAGCGAACCGTCGAGGGTTTGGGGCAAGAAATGGACGTAGATGACATTGACGTGGCGGGAGGTCATCCGTAAGCGATAGGTCGGATTCACGGTATGGACGTGATAAATCTCGGCCCCGCCTTTCTCTTTTCCTTCTAAGACATTAAAAAGATCCGATTGCTCTTTCACGAGCTCAACCTGTTCCATGTAGGCCGAACCGACCCCTTGGCCCGAGACCGAGGTGGCACTCGAAAGCATCCGAATCGTGATTTTTTGATTTTGCATAAGATTATTTTACCATACCTCTAAGCGAGAAAAAGAGGAGAAGAAAAGCCCAACCAAATCGGCTGGGCTTTTCTTACAATTGACTTAATGGTGCCCTCACTCGTAGTCGAAATGGGGTCTCGTCCTTACCATGGACGCGTTCTACCGCTGAACTATGAGGGCATAACCGCGCAAGCTCGCTACAAACTTGCTCGGCGTGTTAGATTATAGCCAAGTAGGCCCGAGGTGGCAATAACTTTAATCGGAAAAGAATTTACTCCACCGCTTTGCCCATCAAATCGTAGACGAAAGCCCCGGTGATTTTAACCTTGACGACTTCGCCAATCTTGAGGGGTTTATTGGAGGAAAAAGCAATCGAACCGTCAATGTCATCGGGAGCATTCCAAACGCTCCGAAGCCCATAGAGTTTGTGGCTCGGATCATAGGAGATGACCAAGCCTTCCATCACTTGGCCCACTCGCCCCTTATTGTTCTCATAAGAGATTTTCTTCTGAAGGGCCATTAGCTCATCGAGACGTTTCTTCTTCGTCTTCTCGGGAATCTGATGAGGGAAATCATAGGCCGCGGTTCCTTCTTCCCGCGAATAAACGAACGCGCCCATGTGGTCGAAGCGAATGGTCTTTAAGAACTCCAAAGTCTCAGCGTGGTCCGCTTCATTCTCGCCAGGGAACCCTGCGATTAAGGTCGTCCGAAGCACCGCATCGGGCACTTCCTTTTTGATGGTGGCAAATAGTTCCATCATTTGGGCCTTATCGCCATGGCGGCGCATCGCCTTAAGCATGTGATCGGAACCCGCCTGAACCGGGATATCGAAATAGTGGGCGATGCAGCGGGAATCTCCGATGGTTTTAATCAGGTCATTCGAGATCTCGTCCGGATAAAGATAAAGGAGGCGAATCGAATAGAAATCGAGGGCTTCTAAGGCTTTTAAAAGATCGACGATATTGGGCTTTTGGCCTTTGAAATCGAAACCATAACGGGTGGTGTCTTGACTGATCAGAGAAATCTCTTTGACCCCTTTGGCTTTGAGCTGCTTGGCCTCAGCGATGATCTCATCAAAAGGACGGGAGACGAAGCGGCCCCGAATATAAGGGATCGCGCAGAAGGCACAGAAATTATTGCAGCCTTCGCTGATGCGAAGATACGCCGAATAGTCGGGAGTCGAAACGACCCGCTTGAGGGGGTCGAGCGGAGCGATTCCATCGGAACCAACGAGGTGGCTTAATAAAGCCGGGAGATCTTGATAATCCCGAATCGGAACGATCAAATCCGCTTCGGAAAGCGAGGACTTCAATTCCTCATAATAACGTTCGGCTAAACAACCCACCACCGCGACTTTCGCGTGGTATTGGGCCATCTCTAAAATCGTGTCGATCGATTCTTTTTTCGCCGAAGCGATGAAACCGCAGGTGTTGACGATGATGAGATCGGCATCTTTCGGATCGTCGGTCAGCTGAAATTTCTCGCGGTCGAACATCGCCAAAATCATCTCGGAATCGATCAGGTTTTTGGCACACCCGAGCGAAACGAGGCCTACTTTGATCATCGGCCCGAGCCTTTATTGAGTTCGGCCAAATGGTCGATTTTCGCACTGAAACGGTCGAGGGAAAGTAAGCGCCAAGTCCAGTTGATACCATCGACGACACCCGGGACATTGATCCGGGCTGAACTATCGAGTTCCAGGATATCTTGGAGCGCGAAGATGGCGTAGCCGGCTTTCTTCGCCAAAGCATAGCGGATGAAACGTTCGTTGATCGTGCCATTCCCAAAGCCTAATTTGGTTAAGGCATCGTTCCAACTCTTCTTCGAACCTTCATCGAGCTTATCGTAGAAGCCTTTCATCATGTCGTTATCGTGGGTGCCGAGGTAGCAGACGCTATTTTGCTTATTCCAATCGACGCCGGGCTTATGGAGGACTTCGGCGTCGGTGAAGGTGAATTCGATCACGTTCATCCCCGGGAAATCATAATGGTCGCGGAGGGTGAGAACCTGGGGGCGGAGATCGCCGAGGTCTTCGGCGATGATCTTGGCCTTGAGTTCGGGCTTCTTCGCTAATAAGGAATCGAAGAAAGCATAGCCCGGGGCTTCAATCCACGCGCCATCGACCGCGGTCGGGCAGCTCGAAGGAATCTTCCAATAGGTATCGAAAGCCCGGAAATGGTCGAGCCGGATAATGTCATAAATCTTGGCGTTGCCTAAAATCCGATCCTCGAGGAAGGCAAAGTCGGTCTTCGCGAGCCGGTCCCAGTTATAAATCGGGTTGCCCCAACGCTGGCCGGTCGCCGAGAAATAATCGGGCGGTACTCCGGCGATAAAGGAAGGCTGAAGGGTTTGAGGATCCAGTAAGAAGGTCTCTTGATTCGCCCAGACGTCGCACGAGTCAAAGCCGACATAGAAAGGAATGTCGCCGATAATCTCGATGCCCTTGCTGTTCGCGTAGGCGTGGAGCTTATCCCATTGACGATAGAGGGTCATCTGGAGCCAAATCTCGTATTCATAGTCGTATACGTCCTTCGCGCCGAAGGCCGGACGAGTCTTAATCCAATTCTGCTGCTCAAGGGGCCACTGCTCCCAGCTCACCATGGAGTTGCGCTTCTTAAAGAGGATGAAGGCGGCCCAATCTTTGACCCAAGGGTTGTTAACGATAAAGGCGTCTAAGCATTTCGGGTTCTTTTTCATCTCGGCTTCATAGGCGAGCCGGAGGAAATGATCCTTGTAGGCTTTCACTTCTTCATAAAGGATCCGATCACTATCTTGATGGAACGGCGGAACCGCTTCGATAAAGCCTTGCTCCGTGAGCTCATCAAGGTCGATATAAAGATCATCGAAAGCAAAGCTGCTGAAGGGCTGATAAGGCGAATGGCCATAGCCCAAGGGATTCAACGGCAAAATCTGCCAGAGCTTGAACCCACCTTCTTGGAGCAGATCGACAAAATGGTAGGCTTCTTGATTGAAGCTGCCGATGCCATGCCGGCCCGGTAATGAAGCGATCGGAAGTAAGATTCCGGATTTTCGTGATAATGCCATAAGTGATTTTCCTCCTTGCTAGTGTATCACTTTGTTTTAGCGTAAGCGCGGGCGAGGCGTCGGTGCTTCTGCTTTTCTTTGAAGGTCAGATAGTCGAGGTACATATGCCGATGTTCAAAGGGGATATAGCAAAGGAAGCAGAGCGGTAAGCCGATGAGCACGACCGGTCCAATCATCCAAAGGACCGGGACGAAAGTGAGGGCCCCATCTTCCCCGGTGAACATCAAAAACGGGGGAATTAGAACCGGGTAGAGGGCGCCAAGCGAGCCATCCATCGAAGGATAAGGTCCAAAGGTGAGGCCACCGTTACGGACGCTCCGGGAGAAGAAAGCGGCCCAGTCCATCTGAATGAGCCCCGAAATTTTTAAGAAGAACTCATTAAGGAAAAGAACGGTCTGGAAACCGATGAAGGTGACCGCAATCGTCCAAATCCGATGGTAATCGAGATGATGGAAACCCGAGGTCACCATGAGAACGCTACAGATCACTAAGGGCGCGTGGCAAAGATAGAAGCGAAGCGCCTCCAAAAGATTGTTCGCATTGTCCAGCGGCATATTGAGGGCCCCGGTCGGATTCAAATAGACGCCGATCCCGGAGACGATTCCGATGAAGAACATGTAATCTTTGGCCCAATTTGGACCCCATAAAAAGATGAAAGGGGACACCATGATCAAGAGAGCACAAAGGTTCTCGGGGGTCGACCGTTTTAACGAATAGGGAAAATCGGCGAGGTAACTGGGGTTAAGCTGCTTTAAGAAATGCAAAGCGAAATTGGTCCAAAGGATCGTGAGGATGAACTTGCGGGTAAAGCCAGGCCCCATCCGGCGCGATAAGACGTAGGACAAATACGTCATCGCGGCGAGCAAGGCTAAAAAGAGCCAGTACCAGAAGTTACCGATCCGGACCTCAACCACGCCTTATTTTCCCCAAGCGGGTCCTCCAGCGATGACGCTCACTTTCACCACGTTATTGGCCCCATAGACCTGGCCCATATTGAAGATGAAGTCATTCACTTTATCCGGATAGAGGAAGCAGATGATGGATCCGGCAAAGCCACCGCCCATAATCCGGGCGGCACCACCGCCTAAGAAACGCTCAGCGATATCGAGGGCTTTTTGGGGCGAGTGCTCATAGTCGCCATTGGCGATCGTGTTCTGCAGCATCGTCTTGCTGCTAAAGCTCGAGAAGCGGATGCAATTAAGGAAGGTATCAACATCGTGCTCCAATAAGGCTTTACGGGCATCGAGAACCCGCCGGTTTTCATCGAAGAAATGCTGGGCGCGTAGTCTCGCTAAAACAGGGACCGATTCATTGGGCGAAGTAATCCAACGCTCAAAATCCGCGGGATCGACTTCCCGGAGATAGTCTTTGCCGAAGATTCGTTTCGCCACCAAGAACATATCGGAGGGGATGCTCGCGTAAAGCGGGGTGAGATTGGCGTGGCTGCCGCCGGTATTGACGAGGACGATCTGAAGGGGCAAATCCCACTTCAAATTCTCGACGATCGGATTCGCAGTCGACTTGAAATCGAGATAATCGATTCCCCCGAAGGAAGTTCCGACCTGGTCGAGCAAACCGCATGGTTTTCCGAAGTATTCCCGCTCGGCAAATTGCCCGATTTTGGCTTCTTCGAGCGGGGTGACTTTATCTTGGTTATAAAGATGGGAGAAAATCGAAACGATCAAGGACTCGTAACAAGCGGAAGAAGAAACGCCGGCTCCCGGGAAGATGTCGCTCGTTAAGGCGGCGTAGAATCCTCCGATCTGGTAACCTGCTTCCTTTAATTTAAAGGCGATTCCGCGGGTGATGGCTAAGGATGTTCCCGCTTCTTTCGGGTTCTTTTCAAGTTCATCGATCTTGAAGGAGAAAGAAGGATAACCCTCCGAGATGATTTTGATCACCCCGTAATCGTTTTTCGCGACTTCGGCTTCGATTCCCATCGAGGCCCCGGCCACTAAGCAAAGACCATGGTTATGGTCGGTGTGATTTCCGATGATTTCGAGGCGGCCATGCGAATAAACCTTTTCGCTAAGGCCGGCGCCAAAAGTTTTGGTGAAGAGTTCGCGCGTATTCCCTTTCATAATTCCACTCCTTTCAGGAAATTAAGTAAGCCTTCTTGGCCTTCCTTCGTATTCTTATAGACTCCGACATTCATGAGAATGTGCTGGCAAACCCCATTGATGTAATCGCGGACGGTCCCCCCATTCTTTTTAAGGTCGTTAATCATCGGAACGAAATCCTTGAGATCGGGATGCTCCGCTAAATATTTCTCTTCCGGATATTTGTTGGCGATGATCTCTTCGATCAGGTGGCCTTGACGCTGTAACCGAGCCGGCAAAATGAATAAGCCCATCGCTTCGATTAAACCGATGCCTTCCTTCTTGATCATGTGGTATTCGGGGTGGGCATGGAAGATCCCATCGGGGTAGGTGGCGTCGCAGCGGTTATTCCGCAAGATCAAAAAGACTTGATACGTGTCTTTGTTTTTGCGGACGATCGGGGTCACGGTGTTATGCTGGCCCGCTTCATCTTGAGCGATGATGTCATGCGCCGGATCGCTATAGCTCCGCCAGGCGAGCACGATTTTATCCGCGGCATCTAGGGCCTGTTCACGGTTCGCCGAATCGATCCGAATGACCGTGTCATAGAAGTCGAGAATATGGACTTTGATATCGCGATGTTTCGGCGAAGGGACGAGTTTACGGACCTTGCTCTTCATGACCGGCATCTCATGGCCGCCGCCTTGGAAATGTTCATGGTCGAGGATGCTACCCCCAACGATCGGAAGATCGCTATTGCTCCCGATGAAGAAATGCGGGAACTGATCGACGAAAGCGAAGAGTTTGCTTAAGATCCGCGGGCTAATTTCCATCGGGATATGTTTCTCATAGAAGCAGATCAGGTGGTGCGGATAATAAACATAAGGCGAGTATTGGAGATACCACCGCTCATCATCGAGGGTTAACGGGACGAAACGGATGTTCTCCCGCGCCGGTTTGCTTTCGTTACCGGCAAAGCCCAGATTTTCATGGCAGAGCAAGCACTTCGGATATGACGAAGAGACCGCGGAAACGAGCTTCGCGATGTCCTTGTTATTCTTCTCGGGCTTGCTGAGGTTGATCGAAATCTCTAGGCTCGGACCATCCGAATAATCCGCGGCCCAAAGGATGTTCTGATCGACCTTGGTTTTCGCGATGTAATTGTTCTTGATCGAAAGATCATAGAGATACTCGGTCGCTAAAGCCGGATCGACATCGTAATAGGCACTAAAGGCCTCATTGACTTGGCTCGGTAAGGGCGAAAGTAGGCCCATGATGAAGGCGATTTCACGGTTAGCCCGTCCTTCTTCATAGCCCATCGACTTATTGAGGTAACGCTCTAACGGCTCAATCATCGTATCGGGGACCGCCAAGGCATCGATCGCCTTGGTATCGATCTCACCCTCATAAGGCCGATCGCGCTTAAAAAGCTTTAAGAGCAGATTCTCCTGATAGAGGGCATCTTCGCTATCGAGGTGAAGATGGGCTTTGGCGTAATAGACGATGTTCGCAATATCTTTTTCGATCATTGGTGGATCTCCTTTTTAGCAAAGACATATTCGACGAAACGCGAATAAGGTTTAGCCGGTGTAACTTTTTGGGTTCCCTCGTAATCGCCCGGGATATTCACGCATTCGAGCGCGATCCCGCTATGGGGGCCTTCTTTATGGCCGTTCGTTAACGGCATATTGAGCCGCGGATAGTTGTCACTATAGACCTGGATGCAGGGATAATCGGTGAAGATTTCCATGATGTAGTGATCGTTCGAAAGAATGGCCTTATGTTTTTCAATGGGTCCTACATCGAAGAGGAAGCCATGGTCATAACCGTGGGCTTGTGAATTCAAAAGATACGGATTTTCGAGATCGTCCTTGATCATCTTGCCATGCCGGAAATCAAGGCACGGGGGGACTGGAGTCACTTTCCCCGGAATCATGTGGGCGTCGACCGGGAAGAAATTGCCGGCTCTTAAGTAAAGGGTCATTTCCCCAACATGGCGGAATCCGCCAAGGTTGAAATAACTGTGGTTGGTCAAATTAAGGGGAGTATCAGCATCGGTGGTGACGTTATACATCAGGCGCAGGGCGGGCTTTTTAGCGTAGGCCAAATAGGAAACCTTAATCGTTAATGCCCCGGGATAACCGGCTTCCCCCGCCGGAGAAAGATAAGTGAACTCGGCAAGAATACCTTCCGGAACTTCGCTCACTTTGAGGGCGAAACGCTTGGTGGAAAGACCATGGGGCCCGCCATGAAGCGAGGTCCGGTTTTCATTGGGCTCAAGCGAATAATCCTTGCCTTCAAAATGGAGAAGGGAATTCGGGACTCTTCCCGCGATCCGACCAGCGGTTTTCCCGAAGTAGCCCGAATTAGGGCCGTTGAATTCATTGAGGTCCTTCGGGGCGATCGTCATCGGAGCTCCGGCGAAGCGGATCTCGATGATCGAAGCGCCGATCTCAGAGAAGGAAGCTTCAAGACCGCTATCGCTCCGTAAGCGCAACAGGTTGTACGACTCATGCGGGATAATCTGATATTTCATTGGGGATCAACCTCCTGGTAGATCTTGGCGAGTTCTTGCGCCGACATTTCTTTGGGAACCGGATAGAGCGGATTGGCCTCTTTGGCCGCGTGATGGCTTAAGGCTTTGATATCCTCGGGTTTAATCACGTGATTGAAGGTCTTTGGAATCGCCATCTTGGCGTTAAGGTCTTCGATCCAAGTGATGACCGCGTTGGCTTTTTCGCCCGGGGTCAAGGAAGGCGAAGCCAATTCGAGATAATCGCTAATCTCCGCTAAACGCTTATAGGCGGCTTTCCCATAGGCGCGGAGCACATGGGGAAGTAAGACCGCGTTAGCAAAACCATGGGGAACGTTGTAGTAGCCGCCAAGCGCATGGGCGAGGGCATGGACATAACCGACGTAAGCTCGCGTGAAGGAGACGCCGGCTAAATAGGCCGCTTTTTGCATGTTGGCCCGGGCTTTTTCGTTTTTGGCATCTTGATAGAAGGCGTAAAGATTGCCTTTGATCAGGGCCATGGCTTTGAGGGCGTAGTCCTTTGTTTTCTTGGTGGAACTCCGGCCTAAATAGCTTTCGACCGCATGGGTTAGGGCATCGATCCCAGTCGAAGAGATAATGGCGGGTGGTAAACCTTGAAGCAGGGTGTTATCGAGGAGAGCGACCTCCGGAATGAGATGAGGATCGTTGATCGAGAATTTATCTTTGGTGATCGGATTGACCACCACCGCGGCCAAGGTTGCTTCGCTTCCAGTTCCGGCCGTCGTCGGAATCGCGATCAATAAGGGCAATTTATGGCCGACTTTGAGGATCCCTTTTAATTGGGATAAGGTCTTATGGGGATTGACGCTGCGGGCTCCGACTGCTTTCGCGGTATCCATTGAGGAGCCTCCGCCTAAAGCAATCAAACAATCGCAATTGCCATCGCGGTACATTTTGTAGGCTTCTTCAACCACGTCAAAGGTCGGATTCGGAACGACATCGTGGTAAAGCTCATAGGCGATTTTCTTTTCGCCGAGAACTTGGATGAGCGGGCTTTGGAGCCCGAGCTTATAAATGCCCGGATCGGTCACAATCAAGGGATGGATCCGATTCTTTTGATTCAAGATGAAAGGAATGTCTTTGAGCGACCCCGCCCCTTCATGCAGTTCCGGCTCGCTCCAGTTCAGGCTAAAAGAAATCCAGTAGATGATCTTCTGGTACGTGCGGCAATACATGCGATTGAAGATATTCATGGGTTCCTTTCTTTAGAGCATCGGGCTTAAGACCCGGAGTAAGGCCCAGTAAGTCCGATGACGGAGATACCAGCGGTTCCATGTCGCTAAGGAAATCTGTTCCGAAAGGGCGAAGGTATCGAGGAAGTCTTGCTTCATGTTCTTGATCGCTGGGACCTTGACCATGAAGGTTCCGCATTCGAGGTGGAGATAAAGCGAACGATAGTCCATGTTGATCGTGCCCACCGTCGCGACGATATCATCGGCGACGAACATCTTTTCATGGACGAAGCCCGGGGTATACTCGTAAATCTTGCAACCGGCTTTTAGCAAGTCCCCATAGTAGCTTCGGGAGATATGGAAAACCGCTTTTTTGTCGGGGATATGAGGCGTGAGTATCCGGACATCGACCCCGCGTTTGGCCGCGTTGGTGATCGCGTTTTTCATCTCTTCGTCCGGAATCAAATAAGGCGTCGAGAAGTAGACATAGTGCCGAGCTTTTTCAAGAATGGAGATATAGAGTCGTTCCCCGACCGCCTCTTTATCGAAAGGAAGATCGCCATAGGGCTGGACAAAGCCATGGCTCTCCGGCATTGGGCCTTCTTCACCCATGTAGACCGAGGGACGATAAGCCGCGGGATCAATCGTCGCGTTCGGGTCCCAGTTGGCGTTCCAGTTCCCCAAGAAAAGCATCGTGAAGCCATAGACGGCTTCGCCTTTGATCATGATCGCGTTATCTTTCCAATGGCCAAACCGGACGATTTTGTTGATGTATTCATCCGCGATATTGATGCCGCCGGTAAAGCAGGTATGACCGTCGATCACCAAAATCTTCCGGTGATCCCGGTTATTCATCCGGATATCGATGAAGGGTTTAAACGGGGAAAACGCATGGGCTTTGATCCCATACTTTTGGAGTTTCTTGTAATAATGAACCGGGACGGTCCCTAAGCAACCGACATCGTCATACATCACCCGGACATCGACCCCTTCTTTGGCTTTTTCTTTGAGGATTTCCAAAACCGAATCCCAGAACAGGCCATCATCGATGATGAAATACTCGAAGAAGATGTAATGTTTCGCTTTCTTTAATTCTCGTAACATCACGGGGAAGGCTTCATCGCCCAAGGAGAAATAGGTGACTTCGCTATGGTCGTACGCCCCATTTCCCGAAGCGAATTCCAAATACTTCACTTGGCCGACGGCATCGGGGCAAGCGTCATAAACCCCTTGCAGGATCTGAGGAGTGCTCGGGTCTTTGCGGATCGTCCGGGACCACTTCAAGTATTTGCGGCGTTGACGCCGACTCGTGGTTTTATTCGCGAAAAGGACATAGAGAAGAACCCCTAAAGCCGGAAGGGCGCCCACGAAGAACATCCAAGTGATCTTATAGACATCGGGAGAATCGTTATTGATGATGTAAATTTCGGTGACCACATCGGCGATAAAGAGAATGACGACCATGTAGATCGCCGCCGCTTCGCCCGCTTGGCCCCAGTAGATCGTCATCAAGATGACGGCAGCCACAATCACCGAGATTTCTAAAAGCAGCGTCAAAGCAATCACCGCTTTTTGCCAGAATCCGGCCCGCAAGAATTTCATCGGCTTCCCCTTCCGTGGCTTCTCCGGAAATCGAGGAGATCCAAGTACTCGTTGTAATCGAGGTCATAACGATCTAAGAGCCATTTGTAGGCGGCGCGGAGGCCCGGCATATCAATTTGGGTCCGGGCTAGCGCGGAGAAATCCGAGATTTCGCTCGCGGGGAGACGGCCCTTAAAGTAAATGAGGGAATCGAGATAAACCCCGAGTTCCTGCTGATCATGGGCACTTCGGTCATAGGGCAGAATCGTATTGATGAGGAGCGGATAGTAAAGCGCGACCTTCTCGGCGAGGATCTTATCGAGATGGTCGAGATAAAGATCGGGGATATCGTCGAGGAGAAGATAACGGTAATCGAACTGTTTGGTCGGGAAGCTAAAGGCCGAAAGCTTTTCGCAGATGAAGGGATAAAGAATGGTCTTGGTCCCGTCGATGCTATAGCCTTGGATCGGGGTCATCGGGGAAAGGATCCGAATCGTCGCGTTATACTTTTTCCGAAGAATCGCCTTTAAATCGTCTTTTAAAGCCGCATCGTCCTTGATCCGGCCCCCGGGGAAATGGAAGCCAGAGAGGGGGTAACCATCGCTAGCGAGTTCCCGGCAAACCAAAACGGTCCGCCCTTCTAAGAAGACGGCCGCGACATAGCAATCCGGTTGTTGAAACTTCATGATTTTTTATCCTTGAATCAAGGCGTAGAAGCAAAGCTGGCTAATATAAATATTAGCCGGACTGGTCCCATTATACTCTAAAGAGAACGCCCTTAGGTCAGGGCGATCATAGTAGAAGAGCATTTCGTAACGATAGCCGTCCTTATCGTCCAAATAATGGGCGCTCCGTTCTTCGATAACCGTGGCGAAAGTTTCGCCATACCCTTTGATATTGAGGAGAGAAGACTCGACTTTTTCGCTACAAGAGAACGCGACGTATTTCGTTCCTTTCTCCTCCGAAAAGGGCGAGAGGATCGCATCGCGGTTTCCCAAAACAATCTTCTCATTTTGGTAGGTGCCAGTTTTGGTGAGGTTCCAATCCTGCGTGAGCGAAGTTCCATTATCGGCTCGGCTTAAAAGTTTTAGGCGAGCGGGATCGTAACCGTTATCGCGGACTCCGGGGGCCGGCAGATAGTCACGACAAAGGAAAATGACGAGGATGAAAGTGAAATAAGCGGCCGCTAAGCCGGTGAGCGACATGACAAAAGGGTGCTTACGAAAAACGTTCATCGTTCCTTATTCTAAGGAACAACGAGCGTTTTGTATAGCCTTTTAGCCTAGCGAGGGAGCCGGTCCCAGCAGAGGTCGAAGACTTTTTTCTTGACCCCGACATGGAAGCCATCGTGGTCTTGAGAATGGACGTAAGCCTTGAGATCGTCTTTTTCCGGCTGGAAGAGTTTGGCTTTTTCGATGATCTGATGCGCCTTCTTATAATCGGACATCGCTAAATCCCAAAGATCGGAGAAAGATTCGGTCCGAACTTGCTTGGTTACACAGTTTAGCCAGGCCCGGTGCGCCTCGTTCAAAATGTCCATTGGAGCGTACTTTTTAATATGATGCGGGTAGCTCATCCCCATCACGAGGGAATGTTTTCCCGCCAGCCGGAAGAAAATCCGTTTCCATCCACTTCTCGACCAAAGGAAATTCATGGCGAAACGATAATCTTTCCAAGAACGGTAGAAGCTTTGATCGGTCAATTTAGGATCTAAGGTGCAGGCTTGCCACATCTTGGAAATCTTCATGGCGTTTTCTTTGCTCATCTTGATAGCTTTGGCCGGATTCATGTAGGTCCCTTTTTGCTTGGAGACCACCACATCGAGCAAGGCTTCATAGGCCCCATGGCTCCATTTGTAGTAGCCGGTCAGCTTGCCATTTTCGTCGAACCCCGATTCGCAAAAGATGTACTGATGGAAAGTCCGATCGACGGTATAGTGCATTAATAACCCATCGATATAGGCCATAAGAAAATCACGGTCTGGGCTCTTCATTGCGTAGTCGATCATCGCATAATACGTATCGGTAAAATCGGTATGGTGCAAGGTGCTGCCATAACCGGAAACTTCTTTATAATCCTTCGGTTTGCCCCAAGGTTTGACCCCATAGTAAAAGAAAGGATCCGGCCCTTGTCCGCCTAAACGGACCGCATCGAGATAAGGAGTCTCGTCCTCCGGAACCGCCTCAAGGACGAAACTATAGTGAACTAACATTGCTGGCATATTTTTTAGTCTTGATCAAGACCCTCCAAACCCTTCTTATTCTGGACCTTTTTCGCCCGGACGTTCTTCACAAAGAGGAAAACGATCAAAGCCGCGGCCATCGCAGTGCAGGAATAAATCGGCATCACCCAATAAGCTCCCGTCACTTTGAAGATCAAACCCATCACGATCGGAGTGAGCGACTGGGCGGCCATTGAAGCCGCGTAATAATAGCCGGTGAAACGGCCAATTTTCTTGCTGGAGCAAAGCTCAACCACCATCGGGAAACTGCAGCAATTGACCATGGCCCAGCCGATACCGCATCCCCCGAAAATCAGATAGAACGCCCATGGGAATTTTTGGTAGGTGGTCGTGACGCCATCGACCGTGACGTCATAGGTGATGCCGGTGGGTTTAATGAAGCAGCCCCAAAGGAGGAGGCCGATGATGATGGAGAGCCCAATCACGATCGTCCATTTGCGGCCGATCTTATCGGCGAGGTAGCCAGCCGGGATGAAGGTGACCAAGGAGCAAATCGTGAGGATGATCGTCGCCGTCGACATCTTGCTGGACTCGCAACCCAAGTAATAGATTCCATAGTTTTGGCCGAAGGTTTCAATGGCGTTGAAAGAGAAGAACCATAGGAATTCGGCGGTCAAAATCAGGATGAGCATGATGAGATTTTTCTTGGGCATCGGGCCTTCGTCCACCACTTTTTCTTCGGTGGCGGCCATCTCTTCGCCCCGCCGCATCTCCGGCTCCATTTCTTCTTCGATTTTGTTCTCTTTGATTTTGAAGAAGAGGACGGCAGCCGTGACCAGCATTAAGCCCGAAGCGACTAAGAAGGGCGTTTCAATCACCCAGACGTTCTTGGTGCTCATGTAGGTGGTGAACTTAAGGAAGATCGCTAAACCTCCGGCGCAAATCGCACCGATATAGCCGACGAGATTGATGATGCCATTGGCCCGGCTCCGCAAGGGCTTCGGGGTGATATCTGGCATTAAGGCGACCGCCGGGTTCCGATACATCATCATAAAGAAGAGAACGATCGCCATCGTGACGATGACGCCCGCTAAGCTATTCCAATGGAAGCAAAGAGGAATGAACGGGAAGACTGCCGCGGCGATGATGGTGCCTCCGATGATGTAAGGCATCCGTTTTCCGATCGGGGTCTTGGTCTTGTCGGAAAGGTGCCCGAAGATCGGAAGCATAAATAAAGCGGCGACATTATCCATCGCCATGATGATGCCGACGATGTATTGGACTTGAGTCGAATCGGTTGTCCCCATCGCGGTTTTAAGAAGTTCCGTCAACATGCTTGGGCAATAGGTGTTATAGACCTGCCAAAGCATCAAAATCCCAAAAAAAGCGAACCCGATAATAAAGGTTCGCTTGTAATTGAGCTTTAACGGTTTCTTTTCGGCGGTCGTCTCCGAAGGCGTACTCGGCTGAATGCTGTCTGCCATGTGATTATGTCCCCTAGAAAACTTATAAATAGAATACCACAAAAGGGGCAACGATACGGAGCCTATTTTTTAGGAAAGGTGGGCCCGATAAAGATCGGAGATTCCTTTGAAGAGGTCCGCATCGAGTTCGCTCGCCTTGGCCGAGTCGATTTTACTAGCGAATTCCGCCTTTTCAGCGGCAGTCGCTTTATCCCAAGACCCATAGGATGTTTCAAAGGATTGGACTAAGGGCTCCACCACGCTCTTGTGATAGCTCACCGCCGCCTTGGAGAGAAAGATCGACTCATGGGTCGCCTCTTTTTTGAAATAAGAGGTCACCCGGCTTTGATCTACAATCGAATCCTTATCGGCGTAAGCCCCCGAATAATCATAAGAAACGCTTTGGTCTTGGCCCCCTTGCGCGAGAAAAATCGAGGCGGTACTTTTATTGATCGCTTTGGTCGTCGAAAGAAAGCCAGCGCTCCCTCTTTGATCATAGAGGGCCCCATCCATGAACGCTTTGGTGGCTTTCGCTAGGCCGATTCCCATATAGCGGGAAGCGTATTGAATCATCTCTTTATCCGGCGAAATAAAACCGGCTAAAGAAGCGACGGCTAAAGGACTTTGATCCTGATCAAGCGAGGCCAAGCACCCATAGGCCCCCCAAGAATATCCTAATAAGAAAAGCTTCTTTTCTTTAAGGCCCGCCGTCTCATGAATCAGCTTTAGTCCGGCCAGGACATCATCGACGCTCTGATCGAGATAATGGTCGGTGCCTTCGCTATTCCCTGAGGCGGTTAAATCAAGTTGGAAAACATCGAAGTTCGCCGAAAGAAAGTAATCGGCAAAACCACTTTCTTTGCCATCGCTCATCGAACCCATGCCATGGGCGATGAAGACGAGGCCCCCGTTATTGGAGTTTGCTTGGTAAGAATAAGCCTTGAGCCGATTCCCATCGGAGATCACGGTGTATTCGGTCCGGTTCGTTAAGGAAGAAAAATCCGAACGGAATTTATAGATTGAAGCCTCCATCGAACTTCCGAGAACCGAAGCGGTCGAAGCCCGGCCATCAAAGATCTTGGTTACGATGGCTTTCGCGACCGTAGGGGCCGGCGCAATTCCGGCGCCTAAAGAAATCACCACGCCGGAAAGAACATAAAGTATCACGTTTTTGGTTTTATTCTTCATAACGATTTCCTAAAAAAGGCATCGATGACGGACATCAAGGGATAGTCGAGTTGCGAGGACTTCTCTTTGTCGATGAGATTATAGCAAGCCTCCAAGGTCGCTGGGGGAATGTTAGACCATTTCTTATATTGGCGAAGCAAATCGGATTCGGCTTTTCGGAAAGAGGCGATGTAGTCGCAAGAATCTTGAGCATACCAGATATCTTCGTGGTGCTTCTTGGGGTAGAAAAGCTTCTTGACATGGCGGTTTTTGATGGTGGCGTCTTGGTCGAAGATCGAGCAGTCTTTGACCGGCACGGTTTCGTCGAGCCCCCCTTGAATGAGAAGAACGGAAGTCTTCTTGGCTTTGTTGATTCCGGAGACCGCCGAAAGGAATCCTTTATCCCCCGCTCGTTCTTTTAAGGCAGCGTCCATGTCGGGCTTTGTGAGTTCAGCAAAGGGGCCGGCTTTGCTTTTGGCCTCGGCCAGCATCAAAGCATCGGGCGAAACGTAGCCTGACATTTCGGCCACCGCTTTCGGGGTTTGGTCGAAGTTGAGGACGGCGCAGCAGCCAAACGCGCCCCAGCTATGGCCGAGCAAGAGCAAGGGGAAACGACTGAGTTTTCGGTCCTGATGAATAAAGGCAAGGCAAGCCTGAAGGTCATAGGCGCTTTGATACATCCCACCGATCGAATCGCCTTCGCTTAGACCGCTCGCGGTCAAATCCACCGCTAAAACGTCATAGCCCTGATGGAGGAAATAATCTTGGAGGATCGCCCCGCTCCCATCGGCGAGCGAAGTAAAGCCATGGGCGATGACCATTAAGGCTTTCGGGGCATCGGCCTCATAAAGATAGGCGCTTAGTTGGTTCGGACCGGACCGAAAATGGAGAATTTGCCGTTTGGACAGGGCGGGAAAATCCCGCTGGGTTTTGAGCAGATGGGCCTCAAAAGAATCGAAATAGGTTCGTTCATCGGATCCCCGATGGTCGAAGATCGCAATTTGCGCAATCCGGGGGCCATAGTAAGAACCGAAGACATAAAGTTTCTTCGCCAACGCGATTCCCGCTCTTAACTGGGCGGCCCGTTTCGCCTTCTTTTCCTCTTCGCTATCCATAGTAAGAATTATAGAGCCAAGGCAAACAAAAAGGGCGACCGATTGGATTCGCCCTTTTGATCAGAGGTCAATCGTTATTTCGCTTGACCATTGCCATCACCGGTAGCCGGAGCAGCGGGCTGCTGGGCCGGGGTGGTGTTCTTCTTATTCTTACGCATGGGATGCCTCCGCACTTATCTAAGTGCGCCTATGTTTTAGTCTTCCTTTTGAAGCGGTCAAGGGTCGAGCGTTAGGGAGGGTGAGGGTATAGAAAGAGACGAAAAGAGAGAACGAGCGACCGAAAGGAAAAAGACAAAAGCCCGATAAAACCTTATGTTTTTCAAAAATCAAAATCAGGATTCGTGGCGGAATTCCGATGAATCCTGATTTCTTTAGTTGCCCCAGCTCACGCTAATCTCGTCGAAGCGTTTGGCGACTTCGGGGGAAGGGTCGACATAGGAGGCTAGTTGTTTCTGCATGACCTCTTCGGGCACCCACTTATCCTTCACCCGCATCTTGTTCTGCTTAAAGCAAATCGAATAGTCATGCATCTTAATCATGTGAAGGATGATTTTATCGTAGCCTTTTAAGCGATCGAGGTAGTACGTCCGCCGCTCATCCTCAAGGAAGGTTGAGTCGACGATGACGGTACAAGGGTCTGGCAGCGTTTTTAAGGCTTCATTAGCCTCTTTAATCATCTGGTCGAAGATAATCTCCATGTGCGGTGGGAAGACCAAATAGGAGCCCGTGATCTTCTTCCGGGTCTCATCGGTATCCACTACCACGGTATTGGGATGGGCTTTCGCATAGGCCCGGGCCCAAGTCGATTTGCCCGAACCGGGGATACCCGCCATCAAAATGCAGGTTTTCATACGATCTTTTTGCGGAGGGCCGAGCTTAAGAGGTCGACCACGATAATCATGAAGACGATACCTAAGGTGTCGGCGCCGAGTCGCGAGAAACTGGTGCTTCTAAAGTCGAGCAAGAAGTTCCAGCCGATCCCGCCATATTGCTGGACGATTAAGCCGAGCATCGTCCCGGTTCGAATGTTGATGTCGAGACGGTAGAGGCCAACGCTAAGGAAGTTCGGGAATACCTGAGGCATCACGGCCATCTTGATCCGTTGCATCTTGTTGCTGCCGCAGGCATCGAGGGCCTCCAATGAATCCAAATCGGCTTCATCGATCTGATCGGCGTAGAGTTTACCGACCATCCCGACCGAGTGGAGCGAAAGCGCGAAGATCGCGGTGAACATCGTATAGCCGGTGAGACCAGTGAGGAAGAGGGCGAGCAGTAACTCCGGGAAGGTCCGAATGAGAATCAAGAAGATCTCGGCGAAATAAGCCTTCTTTCCAAAGAGTTTGTGCGAAGCCAATAAGCCAAGCGGGATCGAGATAAAGAAGGCAATCGAGGTGGCGATGAAGGTGATGCAGAAGGTGATGATACAGTTATAGAAGACGCCCGAAGTATATCCGCCTTGGTCCGCGCTGAGATTGCCCCAGAAATAGTTCCAGTCAATCGTGAAGAACGCGGCGAAGTTTTTGCCGATTTCGGTCCATTGAATCGGACGGGAGAACGCATCCTGAATGTTAATGGCCTTCCCCATGTAGAAGCATAAGCCTAAGAAAATGACCAAAAGAATGGTCGTAACGAGCCACATTTTGGGTTTGGCCTGGTAAGCCGATATCGGATCGCGATAATGGGTTAAGCCTTTGGTGTCGCCAAAGAAAAACACGTGAGTCTTTTTAAACGGCAAAGCGACCTTGCCCCAAAAAGTGCTCCACTTCGACGGTTGTTTGGTTGCAGTGTTCTCGCTCATCTTAAGCGCCTCGCTAACGTATTCGAAATGAATTGAAGGGCTGCGACGACAAGGAGTAAGGGCAAGAGCATCGCTCCGACGTAGTCGTACCAGCCTTGGTCGATGTTGTTCTGGAGATCGTAGACGTAACCTTGGAAGCCGACGTAGGAAAGAATGACCGAGGCCCGGATGTTGATTTCGAGGGTGTAGATGAAATAGGCGAAGAACATCGGCTTCACCTCCGGGTGGAGTCCGATATTGGTGCACTGGAGGTTATTGCCACCGCAGCTGCGAATCGCTTCAAAAGGCGACATCTCAAGCGTTTCGATGTACTCGAACATCATTTGATACATGATGCCTAAGCTAAACACCGCGACGGTCAGAACCGCACTGATGGTGCTGCCGGTCGAGAAAATGAGTGAAATCATGTAACCGATGATGAACATCGGGATGGTCCGAAGCAAATCGTTAAAGAGACGAACTGGGGTTCGGATTAAAGCATTCCGGGTCACGTTTTGAGCGCAAAGATAATAGACCGGAATCGCGATGAGCGATCCTAAGACCGTTCCCAAGAAGCAAACATAGAAAAGATGGGAGAAGGAGGTCGTGAATTTCTTCCAGGAATAAGCCCACCACCCTGCGATGGTTTTGGTCCGGTATTTAAACGGAGTGAACAAACGGACGATCTCATCGTTCCAGAAATAATCCCATTTCCAGTTCACGTCCCGGAAGTTCAAAGGGATGAAGCAGATGATCAAAATAACGATGAAGGCAATCAAAGCGAGATAGAGACCGATCGGGCGTTTCCGCGGAATCTCGCGGATTAAGGAACCATCTTGGGCTTCGGAGAGATCGACTTTGATGTGCTGAACCGAGATCTTTTTGTAAAAAGCGGAAATGTGGACGAAGGGCCACGAAGCGATCTGGTAGAACTTGGAGGCATGAAAAGCAGCTTTACGAGCTTGCTTTTCCTGAATCCGCTGTTCGGGTGTGACTTGTTTCATTTCTTCAAAGCTTTCTTGGGGGCGGCTTTATTGCTCGCTTTAGCCGGAGCTTTTTCAAGGGTTGGAGCTTTCCCGATGTCTTCGCTTAAAGCTTCGGGCGTATCGTCGATATTGCCTAGTTTCTCGTTGTTATTGAGACTGCGACCATAGATCAGCTTCGTGACTTCGTCAGTCACGTCTTCGGGTTTGCCATCGAAAACGATTTGGCCGGCCCGAACGCCGATGATGCGGGTGGAGAATTTCTTGGCAAGATCCACGTGGTGCATGTTCGCGATAATGGTAATTCCCATTTTATTGATCCGGGTGAAATCGTTCATGACCGAAAGGGTCGTGACCGGGTCGAGGGAAGCGACCGGCTCATCGGCGAGAATCAGTTTAGGTTCCTGGGTGAGGGCGCGGGCCAAAGCGACCCGTTGCTGCTGGCCACCCGAAAGCTGATCCGCCCGGACATAGGCTTTATCGAGAATGCCAAATTTATCGAGGGATTGGAGGGCGAGTAGTCGTTCCTTTTTGCTATAGATTCCAAATAAGGTTTCAAAGGTGTTGTGATAACCGACCCGACCCGCCAACACGTTCTTGTAGACGCTGGCCCGCTTGATCAAGTTGAACGACTGGAAGATCATGCCGATATTCCGGCGCTCCGCTCGTAAAGCTTTGCCATGAAGCCGCGAGATATCCACGCCGTCCACCAAAATCTGGCCGGCCTGGATATCATGCATCCGGTTGATGCACCGGATGAGGGTAGATTTCCCCGCCCCGGAAAGGCCGATGATCGAAACGAACTCGCCGTCTTTGACCGTAAGGTTGATATCCGAAAGGGCTTTGTAGCCGTTCGGGTAAATCTTGTCGACGTGTTTTAGTTCGATCATGGGAAGCCTTTCTAGGGGGAGAGAATCAAATCAAATCAAATCAAAGCGGAAACGGCAACTCAGCTATTGTGCTCAAGCAACCATTGATACATCGTACGAGCGGAATCGAAGTCGCTGTCTTTAGCATCGACGTATCCGGTGTGCGAGTAAATCTGATAGATGAGATAGGCCGCAGTTCCTGCAGTGGTTTTGTTGCCATCGGTGACCGCTTTCTTGAAAGCCTTCTTGATCGCGTCACGCTTCGCTTGGGAAACCGAAGCATTAACCGAGAGGGTATCGTTCATGATCGGCTCAGTGATACCGACGGTGTAGCCCTTGGTGAAAAGGGAATCGTCGTGATAATAATCGCCGCCATCCTGAACGTAAGCCGAGCCATAGCGAATGTCCATGAAGCCACAGGCGGCATCGATTTGGCCAGTCATCAGAAGTTTGACCGCGTTCGGATAGGAAGTCTGATCGACCCCGATCACGGCCTTGGCCTGATCGTCCGCCGAAAGGGAGTTGTAATCGTCTTTGCTCTTGAAGCCAAGAGTATAGCCGTTGTCGTAAAGATACTTGGTCGGATAAATATAGCCAGCGCCCGAAGTGGCGCCCATCCGTCCGATCGTGGCTTTGGCATCGTGGATCTCTTTGATCGTGGTCTTGCCATCGCCATCGGCGTCGAGTTTGGATAGGCCAAGGGCCGTCCGAGCCGAATCGCGAAGCGTGATGATGATGCCCGAGTAATAGGAGACTTGGGTTTCCGATTGATCGCCTTTATAGGAATAAGCCGGATTGGTCGCACTGACGGCATTGCCATCGGCACCAATTTCGCCGTTCATCGCGGCGAGCTGTTTGGCCTTAGCGGCCGCATCAAATCCCGGGAAATCATCGGCCTGGACCTTATAGCCAGCGCGCGAAGCCGAGAGAAGAACGTCGACCTTGTTCGGATTTTCAATCGATTCCTGAGCATAGCCCGAAGCCGTTAAGAAGCCGCCATCGATTTGGCCAGCCGCTAGCGCCGTCGTGGTCGCGGCATAAGTCGCGCCGACATCGACGGTGAAAGTGAAGCCATCGTCCTTGCAATAAGAATCAAGGAAGGGTTTCAACTGAGTGGCCAAAGTAAGAAGTTTGGCCGGATCATTGGACGGAACGAGTTGTAAGTGAATGTTCTGAACCGCAGCCGCGCTCGAAGCCGAAGTGGCCGCGCCGGAAGTAGCGGCACCGGAAGTAGCGGCACCCGAAGAGATAGCGGAGCTGGTGGAAGTTCCACAACCCGCGAGAGCGGCTACCGAAATGAGTCCGCCCATGATGAAAAGCGACGAAATAGTCTTTTTCATTCTGTTTTTTCCTTTTGCGGGGATCCCCCGCAGTAGATGGCATTCGAGCTAATCAAGAGCAAAAAGAGAGTAAACGGGTCCTTAGCAGCGCTAATCTAGGAACCTGAACTCTTTCATGCCGTCTTTCGCCTTCATGCAAATTAACGTTGAAGGTTCCGCTAGACCTTTTCCATATGAAAGCGGTTTTTCATCAAATTAACTACCCTGTTTTTGACCTTCGTGTCATTCTATAAGGACATCAAAAAACAAGTGTAAATTTGCCTCGGATTTTTGTAAATTCTAAGGGATTACTATTAGTAATCCCTCAAAGTCCTTCATTTTTCTTATCCTCTTTCTTGCACTTTTTTCGTCGCTATAACGAAAACTATTTTGAAAAGAGGAAAGAATGCTTTTTTCTACGCATTATTGAATCGAGAAAATGGGCGAAAAAAATCGTCTCGTTTCTTGGATGTATTGAAGCCCCCACTCCCACAACAAGAAAACCCCGCCACAAGGACGGGGTTCACTCTTTATGCTGGTGGCCCAAGGCGGAATCGAACCGCCGACACAGGGATTTTCAGTCCCTTGCTCTACCGACTGAGCTATCGGGCCAGCGCCTGGCGGACCATGGGGGATTCGAACCCCCGATCTTCTCCGTGACAGGGAGACATGTTAGACCGCTACACCAATGGTCCAGCAATTTGGCGCCCTAATATTATCAACAAGCACCCTAGTAAAAGCAAGAACGAAATGGCACTTTCAAACGATAAGGAAAACCCCTAGCCTTGCCGACTAGGGGTTTTAACTCCCCTACGGATTAATAGTTAACGGCCCGGAGTTCGAAATAACTCTGGGGGTGTCCGCAGACCGGGCAGACTTTCGGGGCGTACTTGCCAACCACAATGTGGCCGCAATTACGGCATTTCCAAATCGCGACGTCCTTCGAAACGAAGACGACGCCTTCTTTGACGTTAGCTAAAAGCTTCCGATAGCGTTCCTCGTGGGTCTTTTCGATCGCGCCAACCATCCGGAACCGAATCGCGAGATCCTTGAATCCTTCTTTTTCGGCGGTGTCGGCAAACCCGGCATACATATCGGTCCACTCGTAGTTTTCGCCATTGGCGGCATCGAGTAAGTTATCCGCGGTCGTCGGAATCGCATCGTTATGGAGCGCTTTGAACCAAAGTTCGGCGTGCTCTTTTTCATTGCCAGCGGTCTCTTCGAAGATCGCTGCGATCTGCTCATAGCCTTCCTTGCGGGCTTTGCTCGCGTAGTAGGTGTACTTGTTGCGGGCTTGCGATTCGCCAGCGAAGGCGGCTTGCAAGTTTTTCTCAGTTTGACTTCCTTTTAGTTCCATATTATTCAATATGAACCTCCATTGCCATAAGTATAGGCAGGCCCAAAGAAAAGGACAAGAGAGATACATCAATACCTATTGGTTTTATCGAACGGATTAAACTTTGTTGATACTGGTTTTCAATAGATACGGATCGGAATCAAACCATTGTAAAAGACCGAGTCCTCACTTTTGAGTCGGGGCGCCCGGGCGCTTCACGTAGCGGACACATTCGATGTTCTCGTCTTCCGCGGCATGGTGAATCAGATAATCGTAGACCGCGTCGCGGAGTTGTTTCTTCCGCTCCGGGATCGATAAAGACATATCGGGATAGATCGGGGTCGAGATATGGAGGGTCACGAGCGGTTTCATCTTCTTGAAGATTTTGTGGCTCCGATAGGTCGTCGCCAACGCTAAAACCGGTGCCCCTAATTCGGCCGGGTAGATAAAGGAGTCTTCGCTAAAAGGACGGATATGGGTCGAATAAGGCCAAATATGAGCTTCGGGGAAAATCACGATTCCAGCTCTTTGCTTATAGCGAAGGGCGATCGCTTCTTGAAAATCGTCGAGATATTCCGGCTGATCCGGTAAGGGCAAACAACCGAGCATCAAAATGAAACCTCGTAATCCTTTTAAGGACATCGAATCCATGTTGGCGACCACGTAAGCCCGCTTCGGATTTAAGCCATAGCATTGGCCGCTCCACCCATCGAGGATCTGGGTGTGGTTCCCATACATAAAGACCCCGCGGTGCCACATGAGTTTCAAATTCTTGCGACCATAGACCTTGACGCCCCAGCCGATTTTGCCCACTAGCCAAAGGATCGGGACGGCTAAGCCATAATAAACGAGCCAAGAACAGGCGCGCCAAAAGGGATTCTTATGGACGAACTTGAACTTCTTAGGAAGAGGAATCCGCTGAATTTTGGTGCCGGAAAACTCGTCATTAAGAAGATCGTCGTAATAAACGGTTTTGACTTTCATGGGGGCCTTAGTGAGCTTGGCTCTTATAGGCGGCAATCGTCTCGAGGTACATCTTTTCCATCCGATCCATCGAAGTCGCGAAGTCGAATTGCTTCACATAGTTCAAATAGAGTTCGGAATTGGCCTTCTTTTCTTCAGGATGCTCGATCCAGTAGTCGATCTTCGAAGCGAGATCCTTCGGTTTATTATGGATGAAAAGGTTCCGCTTATCGAGGGCAAAGTAACGGACACTGCTCCGCTTCGAGTCGCTTAAGATTGGAGTGAGGCCGCAGGCCATCGCCTCTAAGGCACTCAAAGGTTCAATGTCGATGAGGCTCGGATGGACGTAAAGATCAGCGTAGTTCAAGATGTTCACCATCTCAGCCCGAGAATGGAAACCTAAAATCGGGGCATTGGTGAGATGCTCGCTCCAATGCTTGATACGTTTTTCGTCAGGACCGGAGCCACAAAGAATCAATTGAATCTTCTTCTCGTAACGGCTCCTTTTAATCGCCTTAATGAGCATTTGATGGTACTTTTCTTTGCTGTAGCGGGCGGTGAAAACAATCACGATTTTATCTTGGAGGGCCGCGGGCTTACTCACCGAAACCGGGCGGAAATCCTTTTGGATGCCGTTCGAAATCACATAGCCATTCGATTGGAAATGGTTCTTGGCTTCAAAAAGATCGCGGATAAATTGGCTCGGATAATGGATGGCTTGGACTTTTGAGAAAAGATCCTTGTAGAGATGGTGATACCAAAAATCGTTGGCCCATTGGACGTTCATCATGCCAACATGGTTGGTATAGTTCTCGGCTTGAGTATGGAGCGAAGCGGTGCAAGGAATTCCCATCTTATGGGCCAAAAGAACGCTGAAGCTCGAAAGGGATCCGCAAAAATTGAAGTGGCAAATATCGGCGCCTTTTAAGGCCTCGCCGATCGTCATGATGTCTTTATGAGAAGCCGGCACCACTCCATTCTTTTCGACGTAGCGGTTAAAGGGGCCAAAGTCGATTTTCGGAACGACGTAGTAGCCGGGTTGGCCTTTCTTATCTTGGTCGGCGCAAACGATTCGGACTTCGTGGCCTTTGGCCTTCATCGCCCGGATGACGTTCATGGTGGCGATGGTCGTGCCGTTATTTTCAGCCCCCAGGACGTCGCAGATAAACGTAATGATCATTTTTTCTCCTCACTTAAAGCCGCGATAAATTGGGTACGATCGGGCAAATTCTTGAGCGGTTCATCCTTCTTCACGATTTGGCAAACGAGTTCCGCGGTCGCCATTTGGGCATCGCGGGCTTGCTTCTTGCCGATACTGAACCGTTCGAACACGAAACGGTCGCAGCTCTCCCAGATGAAGACCCAAGAGAAAATGGAAACGATTTCATTGAAATTATTGGGGGCGAAAGCTTGAAGAAGCCCATAAGCGACTAAGATGAGGGCTCCGATGCCTAAAAGCACCCAAGCTAGAGTCCGGTTCTTCCGAACTTCGGTCCGGTCTTCGGCAAAATCAAAGCGATAATGGCTCCGATAGAGTTTTGAGACCCGTTCTTGGAGATCTTTGTTATGGCGATCGAGAACAAATTCAATCGTTAAAGGGGTGCCAGCGCTCATATAGCGGGCTTGCTCTTCCAAATATTCATAAATCTCCGGATTGAGCGCGTGCTCGGCCGAAAAAGGTTTGAAAATCTCTTCTTCTTTCCGGAGGTCGCAAACGATATGAGCCCGCCCATCGGCTTTCATGAAGAGTTTGGTGTATTCTTCGGTGAAGTCTTTGTTGGTCTTTCGAAGGAGTTTAACTTCGTTGCTCAAAATTTGCTTGCCGTTATTGGCGGCGGTGACGGTTTCTTCAGTGATATTCTCGGGCATACTAGTTGTGATTATACAACCCCATAAGGGGTTTTCGATAGACGATTAAGGCGAAATGTTTGAAAGCGAAAATAAAGGAGGGTTTTCGAGCGTTTTTTACTCGAATTTATGCCGATAAAAATAAAAGTTCCGACGAATCGGAACTTTATTGCCGAGTGGTTGCGGAGGGTGGAATGTTTTGACATCATTGATAAAAGCATATCCAAAACGGTCAAAGCATTGACGAAACCTAAACGAAACGATTCATCGATGTTTGTTTCGTTATCCTATCGATAGCGTATCGTTTCGACTTTTTAATCGATTTAATGTCCCCACTCGGAGATCTTCTTCAGACGATCGCTTTCGCCTCTGGCACGAGATCTCCTTAGCGCTTTCCCCAATAGGATTAATATGATGTTTTATCCTTTGATGTTGGCGATCCTTGACCAGCTTTCTCCTTAAGGAACGCTTGCTGATTGGAGGGTTGCCGCGGGCGCGTGTTTTCTTTGTCATATGTGCTTTCTTTGTAAGAAAGCCAATGACATAGAAATATTCGAAAAACTATTAGGCGTGCGTAGCACACCTTATTGTTTTTAGAATATACCGCGATTAGCGGGCGCGGAGCGCCGGCGCGGCCTATTTTCGCTCCCCGGGGCCTCCCGTGCGCCTACGGGCTCAGGATTGATTCTCAGCCCGGAAGGAAGAAAAAGGATCCGAACGGTCCGGATCCTCTTCTGGCGATACACAAATGTATTAGGAAAATCACCGGATCAAAACGTAACCATTTTTCTCGACGCAAAGGATGTTTCCTTCTTCGCCTTCAAGATGGAATGATGCGGCATCGTTCGAAACGTCGGCGACGACACCTGGTAGCATCTTGTTCTTCTCCAGCATGGAGATGGCCACGTTTTTAGAATCGGATCCGAACCGTTTAAGGAAACCGACCGAAAGAATCAGCTTCACCATCGTTTTCTTAGCGGGCCTAAGCCCAATGTCCTTCTCGATGAGGGAACGGACGTAATCGGTTTTGTTATCGGCTTCCAAGAGCCTTTGGATTACTTTGCCATCGCTTTCGACGTTCAGTTTGATCGAAAATGTCTTGATGTGGCTTTTCGACCATGCGGCGGAACGCTCGGAGGAGCTCTTATATTTTTTCTGTCTCATGGTCAATTGTGGCAATCGCTGAGGCGAAGAGAAAGCCCGGAGTATTCTTGATCCGAAAGCGAAGATCCTTTTCCTTCTTCACAGATCCGGGAAATGAGTTTGTCAAAATCGGAATTAGTCATCCCGCTGGCTTGATCGACGAGCTTATACCAAGCCTTCTTTTGACTATCGTCGTTTTGATCGCCTAATGGTTTAACGCACATCATTTCGTAAACGGACTTCTTTTCGCCTTGCGTCAACTTGACATCTTTCATTGCTTTGTCCTCCTTGGACACTAATATAGTACCATACTTTTAAGAGTATGCAACCATATTTTAAAATATTTGATTTTTATTGGAGGATCCGAACAAAATCAACTGTCAATTCCCAAATGCTCGGTCGAATAACTGTTCATTTCCTTTCTTTCCGCCGGAGTTATGAATTTACCTGACCAAGTACCGTTTGCGTTCCAGTGGCCCCTTCTAGTCCTCTTCATCGCATCGATGTCCTTCTTCAGACTGTTCGTGGCGTACTTCCCCGAATAATCGTCTTTAGGGAGGATGCAGTAGACCGATTCGCTGCTGTCCGAGGTCGTGATCGAGGTATGGTGAATGTTGATGATCCTTTCCTTGATGACCCAAAAGTGATTCCTCCGGCGATCGTAGCGGGTCCTGACGATGCGGTTCAGCCGGTCGCAAAGGACGCAAAGCAAGGTTTGGTCCTTCCGGGCCTTGATGAATTTCTCCTTCAGCTTGTCGTGGATCGAGATCAACGTCTCTTGGATCCACCTGGTGTAAACCCAAAGGAAAAGGGTCGAATGGTAATTCCGGTCTTTGTCCGCGATGACAAGCTCATTCTCGAATTTCGATGTGATCCCCACGTTGGTGTCCATCAGTCGCTGCGAATCCGTGATAAGGCGCGGGAAGGGGATGTTCATGATCGTGCACGCGTGCCGGAAGATCGAGATGGCGGTCGGGGTCCCGTCTTTGCAGCACTGGGCGAAGTTCTCGCCGTTCCGGTTTACCCACTCCTTATTCGTCTCCTGAATCGACGTGACGACCCCCTCGATGCAACCGACGATGCCTTTGAACTCCTTCGCCGACTTCGATTCGAAGTGGCCAGTCTTCGGATCGATCTTGTCAGTTATAGGATAAGAAAGCCGCAGCACGTTGAAATCCATGACCACGGTCGCGTGCATGGTGTCCGGTTTCCTGAAATCAGCCTCGTAAAGGTTGTACTTGTAATCAGCGATCGGGGTCTTCCTCGTGAATTTGAATGTTTCCCACTGGGGGAAGTTGCTTTCGATCAGAGGCTCCGGGAATTGATAAAGGAAATAGGCTTCGGCGCAAGTCTCGATCGCTTCTTTAAGCGTCCAATCGTGCAGCTCGTCGTAATAATGCATCGGCTTGGTGTCGAACTCGTATCCAAAGATGTCCTTTTTGACCTGCTTGAAAAGAACGATGTTGGCCACGTTGGCCTTCCATGCGTCGAGATCCTGAACGAATTTCGCGTAAAAGGACGAAGCCCAATCGTCGATCAAGGCGCTGTTCCAAACCTTCATCTCGATCTGATTCGCACATTCCTGATAGAAGGCCATCCAGTCGAAATCCGGAAACCAGTCCCAGAAGGTAAGGATGATCTTCAGCAATTTCTTTCGGGTCATTTCCTCCTGACAACGCGTCATGGAGGAATTGGTCAACGTCTTCCCGGTTCCCGGAGGACCGACCAGCATCACCGTGAGACCAAGAGCATCCAAGAATTCCATGTTTTGCTTATGCAGCTTATAGAGTTTCCGGATGGCCAATCGGACCCTGATCCAGTCGAAGACAAGATAATAGACGCACAAACGCCCGAAAAGCCCCAAGAACTTAATCAATGTCCAAAGCAAAGCCCCGCCCGAAACGAGCCCCTTGAACAGGATCCTGAAATCCCAAGAGACTGCAAATGACAAATAATACGTGAAGAAGTCGATCACGAAGCTCCATAGGCCGAATCGGTAGGCGAGCATCAGGATCATCGTCGGGACGACCCATTTGGATCCTTTGACGTAGCCCCAAAGCCCCAAGATCCATTTCTTGACGGGGATCCAAACCTTCTCTTCGAACCGATCGAACGCGATCAAGGGCTTCGACCGCGACCCGATCTCCCTCTTGTTTGCTGAAAAATAATCCTTGAAACCGAGCGCCACGGCGGGGACGAACGCGGCGATAAGAAGAACCATTCGACTGAACATTTGAATGTTGTTCGAGAAGATGGAAAGGCGATGAATGAAGAATTTCAGATTCCATAGGATCCGCAATCCTGACCAAAAGAAATTCCATGCGGCTTCCTGATCGGTCGAAATAGGCGTCTCAATGACGCTCCAATCCATCATGTCGAAAGGCAAAGGCGGATTCGCGATGCGGGAAGAAGAATCGGCGGTAAGCACCACCCAAAAATATTTGAATATCGATCCGACGAATCCGATGATCGAATTCGCGAAATGGACCGTTGCGTAAGGCGTGAAGGCTATCCAAAGAGTAATTAGCGCGATGACGGTCCAAACGACCGCCCTGAAAGAGAAAGACCTCGCTTCCGATCGACTGGGCTTCTTTAGTTTCGAGATCTTCATGATTGCGCCAGTAAATAAAGGTTCTGGGACGGCCAATAGAAAGAAGTCGCGTCGATGCACGTCATCAGCCCCTCCGGGGCGCCCTTTAGACCAGCGGTCGGTATCTTAAGGCAACCGTCAACGTAATCGAAGCTGGACGAAAGATAGAAATCCCCCAAAGTGAGGATCGAGGTCATCGCCTCTTTGTCGAGGATAAGGCCAGCCTTGCCTTCCGGGTCGTAATAAGAAGAACTCAGATCCTGAAGCGGGACATCCTTCCCGGATGAGAAAAGATCCCATCCGGATTTGATATAATTGACCGCCGCGATGACCGCGATCCCTCCCACCACCGCCAAAGCGCCTTTAAAGAAGGCTTTGAGCCTTCCCGTCTTCTTATTGTTGATCTTGACCTTTTCGTCTTTCATCGCTGAGCTCCTTCATGCCAGGCTTTTCGCCGCTAAATCACTTGTCCTTGTTGATGCCTTTTACCGCTTTAACTATCCGGATGACGATGAGCACGAGCAGCCCCGCCAAACCGAGGAACAGGATGATCCCGATGGCCTTCCACCACCAGCTGAAAGATTGGCCGACATCATCGAGCCATTCCTTGAATGACGACGCTAATAGCGAAGCAAGAAGCAAGGGAGGGATGACGGCTTTCGTCTCGCCGTCTTTCGGGGCGCTTGCTTCGCCTTTGGATCCCTTGTCTTCTCCTTTGCCACGTATTGCTCTGATTCCTCGCGAGATTAGGATGATGAAAACGAAGAGAGTTACCACGCCAATGGCAATTAGGAAAATACGGAGGCCGATCATGAATTGGGGGGCAAAATCATTGTTCCACGATTCGTTCAGCTGATACCAAAAATTAGGGTCGAAGACATTCATTTGTCCTTATCCCCCTTTCCAACCGCGTTTCCGATCGTGACAACGGAGAACCAAATCAGGGCAATCAAGGCGATAACGCTGCAAACCGCCAAAAGGATCCTCCAGTTGAATGTGTAATTGCTGTCGGTTTTGTCCGGGACATCCGGATTCGGAACAACGTCCGCCGAATCGGCCTTGACCCCAATCGTGTAAAACGTCCCATCTTTGAAGAAATGGAGTTCCATCAGATCGACGTCGGTGTCAGCCCAATAATGAGAAGCGTAAGTAAATCCATATTCTTGCTCGGTTCTCCCCATGCCCCAAAAGGCTTTAAAGAGGGAAAAGTTCTGCATATCAAACCTTAAGATGTAGTAATCGTTACTGACGAATGATCCCGAATTATATTGACCTGTGAGGTATGCCGCCGTGTCTGATGTGATTGCGTAAGGATTTGTCGAAGAGCTCTCAAGGCCAACGCCCGAGAGATCCTTCACGAAATCGGATCCGGATAATGGCTTAAGCTGCTGGATCGATTTCAAATCGTAATCGTCAGCATAGCCTACATCCCAAATCGTATGGTGAAGCCACCAATTAGTCCAGTTGCTCGCCTGATCGCCGCTCGCGACGACTTCATCATTCCATTGAACGACGCCGGAATAGTTTGAATCGAGCCCGGTAGAAACAAACAAGGTCTTATCGGTTTCGCTTGTCCATTGAGAACTGTCTAATTTATCAAACTGATAATTGGCGACGTTGGATGTCGTGTACGCTTTTTTGGCGTAATCTTTATCAAACTTTGCCCCAAATTCAAGATAGGGTTTATAAAAGTAAATTCCGTCGTGCCGATTGTATTCGAACTTAGCCCCGCAAAGCTCACCATACGTCTTCTTAACCGGGAAGACGACGTAATAACTGTCGGTGAAAGCCGCTTCGAAGGTCCAATTTGAAGTCTTCCAAGTAAGAGTTTGCGTGCTTGAATCGTTATCAAAAGGCGAAGCGACGTCGTAGACTTTGACACTCGGGAATGTGTCGGTCGTGGTCCCGTTGGCTCCGTAGATCTTGAAGTTATCGAAATGTGGTTCGAGCTGAATTGTGTCTATCTCCTGCTTCGAAGATACGTAATCGCCGGTGGAAGAATCTTTTGTCCAAGAAAACCGGACACCGACGTTGTATGAATTGGATCCATTCAGACCATCATGGTTTAGGATCTCGAATTCGGAAATGTCGTATGCCCGGTAATCCGCATTTTTTAATCTAGACGTGAAACTGGTTGAGCATTTGAATTTGAAAAATCTAAGATCGTCGGATCGATTGACCATTTCGAGATCGTAGTGGGTATATGAGCTCAAATCGCCGCTAACGGACATCGAAATCCGGTAATTGATGTCAAAAGAAGTTTCCCCCGTAATCTTGTTCGTCCATTTTGGTTGGTCACAAAGAGGATGATAAAAGTAGAAAAAAGACTGAGCAAAATCATAAATCGGGGCGACCGCTATACATTGCCAATTACTTTCGATGTTTCCATAAATGTCGGTGGATAAACTTGATTCTTTCGGATAAACGGTCTCGTAAGAAGATGCGAATTTCGAATCGGTCTTCAAATCGGTCATGACTTTTGTGTTGTTGATGTTGTTTGGGTCAACCGAAACAATCGCGGCTTTGGATGCGATTATCGCCGAAGGCCCGATCGAGGTGATGATGAATGATGCTGCTAATATTGAAATGAAATGAATCATGGTGTCCCCCTAAACGGCATGAGCAACTCTTCTCGAATTGTATGAAGCGTTAGATTGCCCATCGATGAGGATTGATGGAATAAACGTTGAAAAGGAAGAACCAGATGGAAGGCCGAAGACAAGATTGATGGTGTAATAGATTCCGGTCGGTTCGCTATCGTAAAAGGTCGTGATGAGAGAGGCCTCGAAGTCATTCGGAACATTTGTCATTGATCGGATGAAGTTCAGAAGTGAGGAATCGGAGGATGATGTGTTTGTGCCTTTAAATCCGTTCGAGGTCATGAAGCCGGGATCTATCGATGAATTCGTTACGGAAATGACCGCAGTGAAAACGTGCATTTGCTTTTCGTTGGCATAAATTACTGCATCGCCTGATCCAGAATCGTCGACCGTGAAACTTCCGGAAGAGTAATCGGATTTTGTCTTTATGGTGTCGTAATAGAAATATCCGATCCCCTTAACCGAGTTGTAATTCGACGAGGAAACGGATCCGGAGGAAGATGATCCGGAGGAAGATGATCCGGAGGAAGAGGAAGATCCCGCTGAAGTAGGCAATTTTGGCCAATTCGTGAAACCATTCGAGACGGCGCCCAGAACGCCGACGACCGCCATCCCGACCAGAAGGAACGCGAGCAAGCCTTTCCATCCATTGTCTTTCATTGGGATCTCCTTTCTCCCGGATCGCCGTTATGGATCCGGGCAGGTTGCTGTTTTTTTACGTTATAAAGTGGTCGTATTGGCCGATGCTTGAACCGACGAAGCGGGAATGTATGGTGTAACGGTCCATCCGGATGCGTTATAGTCCGAGCCATCTATCGTCAAAGCAGGGCACCAAACAGTGGTTCCTGTCGTCTTGGTTAAGACATCGATATAGATCCCAACTCCGCCTCCAAACGTTTCAGCGTGGACGACCTCGAAATCATCGGTCAGGCCTTTAACCAGCTCTTTGATTGCGGTAGTGCCGGCGCTTTCCGTTCCCAACGATTGGTCCGCCGACGCAGTAGTGCTCACATCCGCGATCGCCTTTAAAACGTTGCTGTTCCCTCCTCCGTCGGTCGAGAAGGTCATTGAAAGGCGGAAGATCTTCGTTACGGTGCACGCATAGCCACCTGCGACAGACGTTGGCACCGCGAAATCATGGAATTTTCCATCTAGCGCACATTTGAAATTGCTGTAAGGAGCCGTTGAAGATGGGGCCGAAAAAGTAACGGAGGAGACAGAATTGTAGCAATCGAAGGGAAGGGTCGCTTTTACGCCTTCGGAATTCGTTGCGGTCAGTGTGATTGTTCCTGAATATGCCTTCAAGGCTTCGATTAAACAGGTCCCGCCCGTTTCGGTATCGGCCGTCGAAACGATCTTGAAATAAAGGCTTTTGTCAAGAGTAACGTTCGTATCGGTCCATGCGAATGTCCATGCGACCGTATGGTTGGTGGCCACAACTTTTTGACCGTTAATCTCGCCATAGACGTTCGCCGTAACGGTGATTTGTGTATGTACGCCTTTCGAAATCAAATTCTTGAAACCGAGGTGGAGGCCGTCAGCGACTAGTTTGGTGCTTCCGTCCGAAGACTGGCTCGTTTGGGTCGTGGCGCTTGCCGCCGAACCAGACGACGATGAGGTTCCTCCGTTGACCCATGAAGCGACGTTGTTCCCCGCCGCTTTGTACTTCGACCAATCCGTGAACCAGTTGGAAGTCGTTCCAACGACAACGGCTCCGATGGCTCCGACAACGAGGAACCCAATCAATAATCCTTTTGCTTTGCTCATGCTTTTTCTCCTTCAGCGGCGCTTATAGCTCGCTTAGCTTCGGCGACCGTTCGGTCGATCGAATACTTCTTCAAGATGTTGCAGTTCGACGAAGCCTTGATGAAGCCGTAGTAGCTAATCAGCCGCTTCGCCCTTCCGGATGTTAGTCCGTGATGATGGATCTTAAGGATTTCGCGCCTCGCTGACCGCCAGATCCTTTTGCGGATCCGGACCTTCCCGTTCGAATGGAACCGGAAGCCGACGAAGTCGATGTCCTTGCGCGACGTTCTGAAGATCTTCCAGTTCGGTTTGATCGCCAGTCCGATCTTTCGAAGCTCTTCTTCCATCGATTCTTTGATGGCGATCAGCTTCCTCCGGTTCGGCCCTAAGACGATTTCGTCGTCAGCGTACCTTATCGCGTGCCTTGCCTTCATATCCTCCCGGATCCGGTGATCCAGATCCTGAAGGTAGAAATTGGCGAGCCACGGCGAGCTGTATATCCCGATCGGTAGGCCCGAAGGCCCGATCGCGATCGCCCTGGATACCAGGTCGACGAACCGTTCGTCCTTTATCCTCGACCGCAGTTTCCCCAAGAGGATCTCGCGGTTTATCGATGGATAGAACTTTCGGATGTCGGTTTGGAGGCACCACTTGCATCCGATCGGATCGTCCCGGAGGAATTTCCTGACCGCTTTTGATGCGAGGCCGGATCCCCGGCCCGGAACGCAGGAGCAGCAGTACGGATCCATTCCCTTCATGACGATCGGCTGGATGATCTTCGTGATGACCCATTGGATGCATTGGTCCGGGAAGAACGGGATCGAGACGATGTCCCTTTTCTTTCCGCTCCCCGAATCGATGATCGTGGTGAATTTCGCCGATGGGATATAAGTTCCGGATAAGATGATTTCTCTGATCAGGGAGGATCGGTCATCGATGCGATCGACCGTTTCCCGGACGCCCGGCTTCGCCGTTTTTCCTTTGGCGGCTGCTAGGATCGTCGTTTTGATGAAGTCTAAATCCGTAGCCTTCTCGAAGAGATGGCCGAATCTTTTCATGCTTCGTTTGCCTTTCAAGGGTCTTCGGTTTCCTTACTAGCCCAAGTCTTCTCCGGCGATTTCCGCGCGCGGCGAGGACGGCTGCTGCTTCGTCTTTTTGTTTGATTGATGCCGGATGGCGATGGAGAGGCGAGCCCCGATGTTGTTGTCAGCGTTCGCCGAAACGTTGTTGCAGCGGTACAGCGCACCACTGGCGCCGGCATAAGAGGAACCGGACGCCCAACGAGAGGCCACCTGTTGCAGCGGACGCACCCTGATCCGAGGGGTGAAAGGGAAGATTCCCCTTCACCTCTCAGAAGATTAACGGATGTCGAAGGAGAGGCGAGCCCCGAAGTCGCTGACAGCGTCCGCCGAAACGTAGTTGCAGCGGTACAGCGCACCACCGGCGCCGGCATAAGAGGAACCGGTGAAGATGCCATAGACGTTCAATTTCTCATCGGTAACCGCCGCTTTCCCGGCGATGCTGTTTTGGCTGTTGTAATAGCCCGTATTGACTTTTTGGCCCATGACGAGATAGCCAGAAGCGTTCTCGTTATCGGATTGGAAGGCTCCGACATTGCCGCCGACTTCGGCGAGCGTGTAGGCGTCCTTATAGTCCGGAAGGGCGGTCGCACCGGTCTTCCCTTCGTCGTAGAGATCGGGATCCAAGCAGGTCGCAAGGACGGCTTTTTGTTTGGCAACCGTCGCGCTGTTTTGGATGACTTCGACCGCGCCGTCGGCCCATTCGTAGGTGACGCCCCAAATGTTTTCGAGCCCGCGATAGCTGAAGGGTCTCCAGCCTTCTTTGAGGTCGAATCCATTGATCGAGGTCAATTCGTGGGACGATCCTTTGAGAGAATCGGTCAAGCCGTTCTTCATGATGGTTCCGTTCAAAATGAAGGCACCGTCAGCAGCAGCTTTTTCGCTCAGCGCCTTCAGATCGACCGGATCGCCGCCGAAGGTAATCTCGGCGCATCTGACGCCAGTTGCGGCCGAAGAGGCCGAAGCGGCCGACGATGCGGTTCCGGAAGACTTGACGTAGTTCACAATCTTCACGTCTTTGATTGTTCTGATCGCGAGCTGCGGATAGTTTCCGTCAGCAGTAAATTTCGCTCCGAAACCGGGGATGAAGGTCTGCATCACGGTGTCGATCGTGTCAGCGGTCGCGTACCGGACGACGTTGGTCTTGACGGAGAAATCATTGACGTCTTCGGTGATGGCCGCGTCATAATCGGCCATCGAAGTCACGCCTTTGAAGATCTCTTTGAGATCCCGTTTCCCGAATTCGATCATCGCGAGGATGTCGACGACGTCGACTTTGCGGAGCTCGGAGACGGTCGCGGTGTTGGCTTTGGCCAGAACTCGCGATTGTTCGAGGCTGATGTTGGTGGCCGGATAATCCCCGGTCTTCGAGAACAGCTTCTTGCCATCCTCGCTTAAGGAAGCCTTATAGCATCCCAAAGTGAAAAAGCCGCGATTCTCGCCTTTCGCATTCTTGAACGCATCCGGGAGCGACCAAGTGTCGTCGAGCTGCTTTTCGCAAACGTAGAACCGCTCCTTGAAATCAGCGGATCCCACGGTTCCGGAGACGGTGTGCTTGAAATAGAAATCAGCGGTCTTCCAGATCTTCTCGCCGTTCGAGGTGTAGGTTTGGATCTTCCGGTAGACGGGCGCGGTGTCGAAGGTGTTCTTCTCACCGTTGATCCCGGCTTCCAAACCTTCCGCAGCGCCCAAACGGGTCGCTTTGCCGTCGGCCCCGAATTCGATGCCGAGGTACTTATCGGAACGGACGTTGTCATAGACATAGTCTTTCACGGGGTTGTTGGTTAAGGCGATCGCCGCACCAGCAGCACCGAGGACCAAGACGGCGCAGCCGATCCCGATCCCAATCTTCAAACCTTTTTTCATGAATTATCTCCCGGGCTTTTTTCGCCCTTTTAAGGTTCTGCGAACTTTTGCCGAACTCTAGAATGAACAGGCCGAGGCGGGAAGTTCAGCGCGACCCGCCCCGATATGCTGACGGGGTCCCCGAAAGGTTAGGGCCCCGGAACAGCCGACTTCGGGATCTCCGAAGAATCGGAGAGAAGGCGGGCCTGTTCGGCCAGCCTTTGCGGATAAACTACTTTTTTAAAATAGGTGTTTTGCTTATACGATCGACCGAACTGATCGACCACTTCCTGCTCGAAATCGTTATAGCCGGGGTGATGGGCTAAAAAACCGTCGATCAGCTTTACGACGGCCATCGAGAGAGACTTGACGCCCATTTGCTTCTGAACGAAGAAAAGGCGGTCGGCATAACCTTTCCAAAGTTTAAGGTCTAGCGTGACTTGCTCGGTGCTTCCGATCGAATCGTTGAGCATCGTCCGGTCCAATTTCGACGGTTGTGTTCGCTGGCAATATTCCATGCGCCTAAATCCTAAGCCCGAAACACGCCCGGGAGGGCTTTTGGGTCATGGCAACAAAAAAGAGCCCCTTGCTTTAGCAAGAGGCTCTTCGGATGCCCCCTAAGCCTTCCTGACGAAGATCTGGGAGCCGAGTTTGCGGACCAACGGGCTCGTAGACGAGCCCGGGACCCGTTTTTCCATGATGTGTTTTGCGGATGATTCCGAGATCCCGAAGAAGCGGGAAAGTTCTTTCGGGTTATCACAAACGGTCATCAAACGCTTCCCGTCATGGTCGTAGACCATCGCCACGTATTTCCCTAGATACAACGGGCGCTTCTTTATTGCCGACCACGCCTTTGTCTTCGAGAATCGAAGAGTCTTTTTTAGCCAATACAGCTCCGATCCCTTCTTGCAGCGATAAGGCTTCAGGACCGCGATCGCCGCATCGATGTGCTCGATCGATTGGATCAGATTGTCCGAGGCGTTGGCTGATCCAGCCACTCGGATCTCCGACATAAGTTTATCGGGTATCATACGGGGATCTCCTTTCGCGTCCAACCAGGATCGACATCGCGGCGCAATGGGCCTCGTAGCTGAACGCCCACGGGTTGTCCCGGATACGAAAAGCCGCTTTGACGATCCGCGAATTCAGGACGTTCATCTCTTCATCGAATTGGGCCGCTGCAAGCGTCTTCCCTTGAAAAGGATGCTTCTTCAAGCATCGGACCAGCCTCCGATAGTAACGCCTTCTCAACGGTCTCTCGAATTTCTCCGGATCGGTCACGAGGTCGACCGTCTCCCACCACCACTCGACGATCGGGCCAACCACGACCGCGGTCAAAACGAAGATGGCCGCTTCGGCCACGGAGATCCAAAACCAAACGTCATTTTGCACTTTGGTCGCCTTCTTTCGAGACGTTTTTTGAGTGCTCGTGTTGTGACATTAAAGCATTCATCTCAATGGCCGTCTTCTCGTTTTCTTCTCGCCATTTCTTTGCAAGATTCTGATCGATGCAATGGTATTCAGAGATCAGGTTCGCAGCTTTCACGGGATCGGCATTGTACTTTTTGGCGAGCAGATTGATGGCTTCTTCGTCTGAGGGAAACTCTCCGGTGCGTCTTCTTTCGTCGTTGAACACCCCGTCGCAAATATCGAAAAGGTCGCGTTCTTCGGTTTCGGTATGGTTTTTATTGGGGCCGAACTTTCTCTCCGGCTCGGGTTCGGTCGAAGCTCCGGCTTTCCTTTTCGGCGATCCGGTTTGGCCTTTGCTCGGACCGTTGCGGCCGACGTTCTTATCAACCGGGACGAACGGGGCCTCTTTGTCCATCCAGCGCTGCTCATTAAGCCAGCGCGAGGGATTGGCGATGAAACCCGGGCCCTGCTTCCAGATCTCCCAGTTCTTCCATCTCTCCACGCCGTCGAGGATCGAATTGACCTCCTGATCGTCCGGCCGATGCTCGTTGAACCATTTGCGGATCTTCCAGCTTTCGGTCTTCTTCGGATAGGCGCTGATGAAATCGAAGGCGGCTTTGGAAAGCCTCGTCTTTTCGCTTTCGCCGATAGGCTTCACATCGCCGGATCCGTTTGGCGCTGATGCCGATCCGTGACCATCGCTTTCGCTTTCAGGAAGAGGGGTTTCACCAACAACACAGGAAGGAGTAACCGAGTTTTCGGCTTTAGACGAAAACGAAGGATTACGACTTCCGTCTCCAGTCTTGTGTCTCGTGTCTAAGGAAGGGGTTGGTAAGGGGGAACTCACACCTTCATCACATTTGTGATTGTCATGTGACGATTGTGTGATTGTCTTGTGGTCTCCGTCTTTAGAATCATGCGATGATTCCTCATCTTTGTGTTTGCGCCAATCCTGCATCTCTTTAGCGTGCCTAGATTGGGCCCCGATCTCTTCTTCAAGACCGGGGACGAAAAGATCTCCTTTGTGGGGACCGTCTTTTATCCATTCGATGAAGTGGTTATCGACAAGATACTTTTCGGACCTTTTCGCGAGTTTGGGATCCTCATCGAGCTGCATCGCCAAAGTCTGAATTGTGTATGGGGTCGAATCGTTGACCCGGAGATAGCCTTTTCGATTGGCGGCCTCGTGCGCGATCTTGTCATAGAAGACGGCCACCCAATAGCCGAACAGATCCTTCCACGCGTGAAGCAAGATCTTGATCTCCGGCTTCTTGTAATAGTCGACCGGGCTCTTGATCCAAACGTAAAAGGTCTTATCGTTCTTAGAATTTTCCATGATCGTCAACCTCCCTAATTGTCAAAGGCTTCAAAAGATGGAGCCATGTCCGGAAGACCTTTTCGTCTTCGGAAGCGATCTTTTTGCTCGTGAACAGGATTCGCTTCCTGCATTCCGTTCCGAGATAATAGCGCTTGAAAACGTGGGAATAGCAAACGCATTTCCCGCTGTCGTCAGACAGCACGAATAAACTCATACCTTGATCCCCCTCTTTTTGGCGTCTTCCTTCACGAAGGCCATTGCTTCGCTGAACGAATTGAAGTTGTGGCGTTCGTCCCCGGATGGCCAATTCTTGTCGTCCATGTAATTGACTTCGCAGTAATCGACGATCGGATTCCCTTCCGGATCCGGATCGTCTTTGGTTTTGAAGAAGAGATCCCAATTGAAACGCGGATGTCCGTCCTCATCGGATGCGCGGAAGAGGATTTCGGCTTCGTATAATCCTCCGGTTTGCCAGTTGAATCCTAATTCGGATCTCGCAACGAAGAGGCTCATCGACGGGCGAAGGGTTATCGGCATCGACTGATTCATCGATTCAAGATGCTTTTTATAGAAGTCATCCCGATCTATCCACATGGAGATCTCCCCAGTCAGTTTCCGGAGCGGGATCTTCCCTTCCTCGCCGGACGTTCCGAAGGCATCGTCGAAATCGGCGGTTAGGACCGTCCCTTTCTTCAGGGTGATGATGTCCTCATCCTCTTCCGATGTTCCGACTTCTGAAGGTTTGATCGTCTCATAGCCTTCGGCCCCATCATAGAGAAAGAGATCTTCCGTCAATGTGTAATAATGCTTGGTCATAAATTGACCTCCTTGATTTCGATGTTCGGGAATTCCGACATCCTGTAAAAATCTTCTAGCGCACCGTTGAATGTCGATTTCCGGATTGCCTTGTTGATGTCCGAATCGAGCTGGCGGTTGACCGAAACGTACTTCTTCACGATTGGATCGTAATAGACGAATACGTTCCCTTTCGGGCGGTGATCCTTGTCGATGGCCTTCCCGCCGCGTTCACCTTCGATCCTTTCGTGGCGGGCTTCGTTGTCGGATCGATAACGGAGATTCATCAATGCCCGAAGATCTTCTTGGACGCAATAGCTGAAAGGGCAACCGTTGCACTGGCCTTCCCTCTTCTGGCACATTCGCCAACGATCGTTGACCGTGAGGCACCTCGGGCCGTTATAACGGGATCTGTATTTGGATTTGTTCATTTGATTGATGCCCCTTTTATTCTTTGTTTCCTGACTTCGAGATCCTTTTCGCCGTTCAGGATTGCAGCGCAGTATTGGGAGCGAATTGATAAGACAAGAACCTTCTCGCCTTTTATCAGTTGATAATGGTCATCGTCTTCGCTTGTAATCTCGTTGAATTTGTATGCGAACCGATAACTTTGCGGCGCTTTCGTCAAGAATTTTGAACAGGCTTCATCCTTGTAAAGATATAAAAGCCTCACGTTCACGGGAACCACGTTTTCGAGGTAATAGAAGTAAAGGGGGTAGCCTTGGCCATATTCAAAGAGTCCGCTTTCAGACAACGCGGACCGCTTCAATAAATCGCCCGTGAAATGTTCGCTAGATTTTGAACGATACCACCAATAATCCCCGTCACCTGAGTATTTAAATTGCACGGCTTCCTTCACCTCACACACGGCAACGATCGAGCCATTCAGAGCGATTCCGCTAATACAATCTTCGTTGGTGATTCCATATTCATCCTGCTCATCACAAAGCTCTTTCGGTTCAACCAAATAAGGCTTCGCTTTCGTGCAATAGATAAAGCATTTCATATCATCCCCTTCCTTTCTTCCTTCAACTGCTTCGATAAAAGATCGAAATCGGTGAAGATCGAGGTTTGGCCATCGCCTGAAACACCGTTCATTGGCGGCTGATCGGCGAGGCGAACCTTTTGGATCTTCCGCAGCGTTTCCATAGTCGCGATCTTGTCCTTGCAAATCTCCGGGAGATTGGCCCGAACGAGGGCTTCGGCGAACGGCGGAGGAACCGCGTTTCCGCACCGGGCGACCTGTTGAGATGCCGGATAGGATTTTCCATAGCAATCGCGATCGATGATGTAATCATGCGGAAATCCCTGAGCATCGTAGAGTTCGCGAGGGGTCAGCATCCGCATTCCAATGTCTGAAATGAAGTAATCGCGGCCATCGATCCGAATCAAGAGGATCTGATCCTCGGCGATTTTGACCGTCGTGTATGAATTGATGAAGATCCTCACGAGGGGCCAATTCCCCAATTTCGATAAATCGGCCTTTTCGAAATGGACCTTAACCAACCAGAACCGGGGCTTGGTCGTGGCGGTCGGAAGAGGATTCTCGATCTTCGCCCCGTCGCCTTTATAGAAGCCGCCATAATATTCTTGGATGAAAGCCGAATCTTTCATCGATACATCGACTTTTGAAAAGCGATCGTGGCTCACCACGGCCCCCAGGGGATCGGCGAGAGAGCTCGCATCAGAATGTCCGTAATATTCCGTTAGCATCGAAGCGGTCACGTAATGGCTGCGGACAGCCGTCTCAGTCCCTAATGGATCCGAAACCTTTTGGCCATCGTTTTCGAACTTATAATCAGTGATTACGGGTGCGATCAAAACATTCTTATCATGAGCGGTCGTGATCGTTGGCGAAGGGCTTCCGCAGCTCGAACCGACGTTCGAGAAATTGTTCACCCCGACAAATGGAGCCATCAAAGTGAAGATCATCCGGTTATGGTCCGCTTGCGTGATGGTGGGAACCGGAGCGCTAACATCCGAACCTTTTCCGGTGTAATTCCCTCCGTAATTTTGGGAGATGAACGGTGAGACCATCGCGTCCACCAAAAGGTGCTCGGCCTTAGTCACGATGGTTTTAGTGGGGCCGAAAATTGAGAGATCCCGGAAGGCTTGGAACCCGTTCTCGCCGATCATCGCCATGAAGGGGAGAAGCTTAGGCTGAATTACCGCTTCTTTATTAACGCCAGTAACGGTCGCGACCGGGGCCGTAATCTTCCTCCCGTAATCGGTGAAATTGTTCACGGCCATGTACGGGGCGATCTTCGCTTCGCACAGTTCGGTATGCTGGCCCCCGGCGGCGATCGTCGGATGAGGATCCTTTAAATCCAAAAGCCTCCGGGTCTCGTTCTTCATGAACAAAGCATCCTGAAGATAAGGGACGACGAGGTTTTGCTTGGTTGACGAAACGACCGTCGTCACTGGCTGCTTGATGTCATTCACCCTCGGGGCTTGCCCTTTCTTTTCCCCGTAACCGATCGGAATGATGAAAGGAGAGGCACTTCTTAAAACAAACTTCTCAAGCCCGCGACCGATGCGGCGCTTGGTAGGTTCGGCCAGATCCTTCTTCCTGTTGAAGATGGATTTGACGGGCAAAGAGAAATCGATGATCGACGCGGCCGATTTCCAAACCTTTTGTCCGGGTTTGCATTTCCCAGCCGGGGCGAATTCCTTCTTCGGCCAAACGATCGGAAGGCCGTCGTTCCGGGCGATCAGGAAGAACCGTTTGCGCTTCGTCGGTGCTCCGTAGTCCGCCGCCACCAAAACGCGGAATTCGACAATATAGCCGCAATTCTCCAGCTCTTTCACGAACTTCCTGAAAGTGGATCCTGCCTTCTCCTTGATCGGTTTCCCGTCCTCTCCGATCGGGCCCCATGTCTGAAACTCTTCGACGTTCTCCAGCATGATGATCCTAGGCTTCGCGATCTTGGCCCATTTAACGGCGACCCACGCGAGCCCACGGATGTGTTTATCGACTGGTTTTCCCCCTTTCGCCTTCGAGAAATGCTTGCAGTCGGGCGAGAACCAGCAAAGCAAGACGGGCCTTCCCCCGACGATCGCCTTGATGTCGACCTTGAAGACATCTTCCTTTTTGACGATGGTATCGGGATTGTTGGCCTTATAGATAACGCACGCGGCTTCGTCGTGGTTCAAAGCGATGTCCACTTTGCGCCCGGTCGCCAGCTCGATCCCGCAGGACGCGCCGCCTCCCCCCGCGAAATTATCAACAATCAAACCTTCGAACAACTTATCATTTTGCTGCATTGTTTTGCTCCTTATACTCAAAAGAACGCCTGAAAGCGTTCAAGCTGATCGACACCCATTCGTCGATCGCGTGTTGACTGGGATAGGCTAGGAATGCCGTGCTGGGTCCGAAAGATAGATGCTTCGGATCTTCAACGTAAAAATACATCACCGGAATAGACTTTCTTTCCCCTCGATTGTCGACCCCTGAAAGCATGGAGATCCTGACCACATTTGTGAAGATCAGGCTTTCGATGGATAAACCATTATCAAGGATATCGACGTTCGACCAGTTCGATTCGTCGTTGAAGAAGCGGATCCTTTCTTCCTTGTTTGAAGGAAGATCGCTCAAACGGTCGTTCATGCCAAATCCCTCCGATCCAAAACGTATCGCTGCAAAGAATCATCGAAATGAAGGTGATCGATGGCCGCCTTCGAATGGCTTGTCCTAATAAGCCATTCGCCATCTTCAATCGATACTTCGGCCATGCATACGGAAAAATCCGGGCTGAAAAACGCGTAATAAACCTGATGGAAACCTATTAGATCTCCATTCATCGTCACCGTCCAACTTATGAACATATTCCCCATCTTTGGAACGAAAACCGGGACCGTGACGACATCGCCGGGGATTGTCTTGTTGGTATCCCCATTAATGAGGGGGATTTCTTCAGCTTCTTTCCTAGCCTTCTTCATATCTGAATGCTGCATGAACCTGGTGCATTCGAGCGGTGATTTCACCCAAATGGAAGGCTGATTTCGCCTCCATAGAAAATAAGCGAGGTAAGCGAAACCGGATAGTCCGCCAGTTTTCATTTTGGCCAAAACAAAGAAACCGTTTTGTGGATAGGTGATGATCTTGAACCGATAACCGCATTTGGCCCCGGCCTCGATGGCCCGCATCCTGTTCATGAAGAGCTCAGCCATCCGCTTATCATTCCAAAGCCCGGTTTCCGTATCGAGATAGGTGCCTTCCTCGGTTTCAACGATGAAGAATTTCATAACCCGACCTCCACGGCGCCGAAGCCGCCTAATCCGGTCGATTCGTTCAGATCGTGGATCACCTTGTTGGCGGCGTCCTCGTTATCGAATTTGATGGCGGTGTCCAGCAAAGGGACCCAATGGGCTTTTCCATCCGGGCACCATCCTCCAAAAAACATTTGGATCGGATTCATGACGACGAAACCAGTTTTGTTCATATTTCCCTCCTTTATTTGCGATGGATCAGTCCTTGTCCAATCTGCATGGTTCCGTAGCGGTAAAGCGGAAATCCTTCGGGCCTAGAACCGACTTTCTCCTCAATCCCCAAAATCGCGTAATCACCGTCATACATCTTCGCATCGACTTCGTTCTCGATGTCGTTGTATTCGAGGGTGTCTCTTACGGTGATGCTGTCGAAATCGGAGATATAATCAAACGGATGATCTGAAGAGCAATCTAGTTCGACGCGGACTAGAAAAGACCTAGAAGATTCAATGAATTCGCTCATAAATCATCTCCCGAGTTCGCGGTATAAAGGAGAACGGTAGCCGTCGCGAAAACGTCGGGGTTCTCTTCATCGTTCACGAAGTCCTCCCATTCCAAGACAGAGATGTTCTCGTTGTTCTCCTTGAAAGCTTTGAACGGTGCGCTTAAGTTCAGGGCGACTTCGATCACATCGGATCCGCCGATGGCGACTGGCCGGATTGGAGAATTGAGCCCCGCTGCGGTAACGCAGCAATAATCATTGGCCTTCTTATACTCTTCCTGAGTTAGCGACACCTCCACGATGCGGAAATGGAATTTAGACAGCGGGACGCGCTTCTTCGTGATCTTCATTGTTTGACCTCCGGTTCGAGATCGCCCAATTCGACGACGGTCCCATTCATGAGCTTGGCGAGGACGCGACAACCTTCCACCGCCTTCGAAACAGCTGGGTTCGTCTCACGCAGTTGCTTCAAATAACGCGCGGCGGTTTCGGGATCCGGATAAACCCAATTGAAAAAGGATTCGTTGTTGCCGATCACGTATCCCGAGACTACTCTCCGGTTCACCTTGACTTGATGAATCATTTTTAGATTCCCCCCATTTTCCCGATGATCCCCAGAACGATCGTGTTTAGGATTGCCACTCCAATGAAGCAAATGGCTATCACGACAGGGATTGGCATTATTGCGGCCTAGAATCGGATTTGTTCGATTCAAGTCTCTTGATAACTTCGTCGACCATAGATCCGGATAGAGTGAGGATCTCTTTGGATCGGTCAAGCCCTAGAATGGCAAAAACCGAATCGGCGAGAACGCCGTGGTCGTTGAACTTAACGCTGCCGTTTTGCCGATCGATGGCGAGTTTCTTGACTGAGCGGGCTTTTCCTTCCGGGTAGCCGAAGATGATCTCGATGTCCTCGGTGGTAAGAACCGTCTTGGACATCGCGTCAAGCCTTTGGCGAGGTGTGACTGTTTTTTGGTTGATGTTCATGTGCATCTCCTTGTGTGTACTTTGTTTGTACTTCGACAATGATAACAACAATAAAACAACAAAACAATAACGAAACGTGTTTAAAACGTATGTACTTCGTTATTTGTGCTTGAATAATGATGTGATAAATCTCGATATTATCAAAACAAAAAGGCGTTCCCTTAAGATTTCTCAAAAGGAAATGAGCGAAAAAGTATTTTGCTCTATAACCGCTTATCAGAATTACGAAAATGGTTTGCGGACCTTCCCCGAAGATATTTTAAGAAAGGCTTGCGAGATCCTTGCTCTTGATTACCAAACCGTTGTTTCGGCCCCTATTTCGGTAAATGACCCCGCTTATGTTCTTGCGCTTCAAATCAATGATCTAGATCCGGATGCTGTCAATGCTATTAAAGTGCTGGTCGAAAAACTCAAAAACAAATAAAAAGAGGGTTGGTTATGAAAAAAGGAAACGGGGTCAAGCGCGATCCAAACACGCCGGGACGCTGGATGATCGACACGGCTATTTTCTCCGACGATGGGAAAAGGCTTCGGCTTCATGTTCGCGGTTATTTGAAACGCATTGACGCTATAAGGGACCTCGATCGTCAGGTGGCCCTTTTGCGAATGAAAAAGGGGTCTAAGCCAGCCAAAGGATCCTTCGTGGAGCTTTGCGAGAACTACATTTCCCATCAAAGGGATCTCCTGAAACCCACCACTTTCCACGATCTTGAACGGGACGTCAGATCCCGGATCGAGAAACCGTTCGTCGGTTCGACCATCGAATTCGTTTATTCGGGAGACGCGTTGGAGAAATGGAGAAAAGACTTCCTTTCGAAAACCCAAAAGATTTCCCAAAGCCGCGTCAACTGGATCCTTTTCCATCTCGAAGACCTTTCCAATTATGCCTTCAGGACTGGCGCGATCGGCGAGCAGGGCCTCCGTCTTGGCCTTATCGCAAGCGAGCGGGTGCGTGAGCGGATCCATCCTAAGAAGACCTATCACGTTTGGACCTATGAGCAATTCGCCGCGTTCATCAAGACGTTCGACGGAGATGACAGGAACGTGGTCCTGTTCCAATGGCTCTTCTTTTCCGGATGCCGCATCGGCGAGGCTTTGGCCCTTCAATGGTCGGATGTCGATTTCGATCAGAAGCTGATCCACATCATCAAAAACTCTTCGCCCGGCGTTGGAACCGGGAAGACGGAGATCTTCACCACGAAGACCGAAGCCGGGATCCGGGACATCTATCTCAGCGACGAAATGGCGAAGCAGCTCGCTTTGCTTAAGGCGGCCTACGACGGATATCCGGACGATTTCGTCTTCTTCGATAAGGCCCCGATCGGGCGGATGACGGTCCGGCGATGCTTCGACCAGCACACGGAGATGGCTGGCCTCCCGAGGATCAAAATCCACGAGATCAGGCATTCCGTTAATACCTGGCTTCTTTCAAAGGAAAGATCCACCGACGAGCTCAAAGCGATAACCGAGAGGCTTGGAAGATCTTCGCTGAAGGTCACGATGGACGTTTACTTCCATCAAAAAGACACGACTTCGAAGGATCTCGCCAAAGAAATCGATGTGGCCCCCGGGGATCCAATGTCCCCAAAAATTCCCCATTAATGTCCCCACAAAATAAAAAGTCTCGATAGAATCGAGACTATTTGCCGATTGGTTGCGGAGGGTGGATTTGAACCACCGACCTCCAGGTTATGGGCCTGGCGAGCTACCAGGCTGCTCTACCCCGCGATAGCTAATATTTTCGGCTCGACTATCTTATAGTCTTTTTTCGGTTGTTGCAAGGTTTAAACACGCTTTAGGGTTGAAAGTGAGGTTTTCCTAAGGAAAAAACCTCTATTTTCGGGAGAGAAGATAGAGGCGAGACCCAAAGTCGCCCATGAAGGAGACTTTGTCGCTATAGCCGGTTCCGTTCCAAAGCATCGGGAACTTCAAACCCCCACCCATAAGACCGGCCCCTGACATATCACCTTCAAGGGTTTCGCAAGGCATCGACTTGAATTTGGCAATGAAACTAATGAGCGCCCCTTCTTCTTTCAAATGGATCGGGAGGACGTAATTGACAATGGTGCCGAATCTCCGAAGGTCCAAATCTTCCCGCCGGATCGCGTAATGGTAGTCCGCATTCGGATCAAGTCCGATCGCGAAGAGCGATTCTTGGGAAGGAACCGGTCGGCAGATCCCGACGGTCCTAGAGACCACCGCTTCTTTAGCGTTATGGGCTTCCTTGGTCGAGAAGGAGGAATCCTCCAAGGTGGAAATCTGCTCGTAAGTCCCGAATTGGCAAACCTCGCGGTGAGCCTTATAAAAGGCGATCTGCTGTTTGAAATTTGAAAGTTCTTTCTTGCTCAGCGAACCTAAATCGAGTTCATAACCCAAAATCCCGAGGCAGGCGACGTCGAACTTCGAATCGAAGGAGGTCTTCCGAAGCATCTGATTACTGATTTTGGCCGAAACATGGTTGGACATCACCGAAAGCGGATAGCCTAAAACCATCCCATCTTGGATCTTGGCCCGTTCAAAGGAATCAGTATCGTCGCTCACCCAAGTCTGAGCGAAATAGGAGAGCATCCCAAGATCGCAGCGGTTCCCGCCCGAGGCGCAGTTTTCAAAAAGAATCTTCGGGAAATCGGAAGTGATTTTGCCGACGACTTGATAGAGCCCCAAGATGTAATCATGAAAAAAGGTGCCCGAATTCATAGGGATATCGCTCATATTGCGGTTATAATCCCACTTCACAAAATCGATGGGGGCACTTTTTAAAACGGCCTCAACCGCGTCGATGATATAGGTCCGAACTTCGGGCTTCGTCAGGTCAAGGGTGAGCTGGTTCCGGGCGAGGCAGGGTTGGTGAATTCCATCTTGAATCGCATATTCGGGATGGGCCCGAAAAAGATCGCTATCGGGATTCACCATCTCCGGTTCAAACCAAAGGCCGAACTTCATTCCTTTTTTGTGGACGTAAGAACAGAGACCTTTGATGCCGTGAGGCAATTTCCTTTTGTTGACCGTCCAATCGCCTAAGCCTGCTTTATCGTTATTGCGCTTACCAAACCAGCCATCATCGAGGACGAAGCATTCGGCCCCGATGGCGGCTGCTTTTCGTACGAGCGAATGCAGCTTCCGTTCATTGAACTTCATGAAAGTCCCTTCCCAGTTATTGAAGACAACGGGACGGGCCTTGTAGGCGAACTCTTGGGGAACCACATGGGCATTCACAAAATCATGCATCACGTGGATCAGACCATTGAGTCCTTGATCGGAGAAAGTCAAAACCGCGAGGGGCGTGACGAAGCTTTCGCCTTTTTGCAGGGTCTTTTTGAACCCGAGCGGAGAGATCCCGGTTTGGACTCTTAACTTATCGAACGAAGAATATTCCACTTCCTCATAGTGGTTGCCGGAATAAACCAAGTTGAAGCCATAGCAACCTCCGGCTTGGTAGGAGGTCTCTTTCTTTTTGATGATGAAGTAGGGATTATGGCGGGCACTGGAACTTCCGGTGGTCGAATCGAAGCTATAACGGAGATGGTTGAGCGGAGTGATGTCCTTTTGGAATTCGCCCGACCAAGTCCCATAGAAATTCACGAGTTCAAAGCCCTCGCCATCGAGGATGATTTGGAGCGACATTGCCTTTCGAATATCGAGAGGTTCGCCTTGGTTCGTGATCTTGAGGTAGCGGCCGATCACTCCACTATCTTTATAGGTTAAATAATGAAGTTCCGCTTCGACTTTTTGAGCGGGGTCAGCGAGTTTCAAAACAAGTTCTTCTTCAGCGTCGTGAGGACTCGGAAGTTCGGGGAGCGGTTCGGGTTTCCGAATTTCAAACGACTGATAAACGAAATCGTAAACGGGAGAGGATTGGCCTTCTAAGAGCAAGGAAGGCGAACCGTAGTCGCCTTTATATGGCGTCGAGATTTCGAGGTTCAGCTGATCCAAAGTCAGCGTGGGCGCTTTCTTTTCGTCGTAGAGGGTCGCGGTTCCCATCGCGGTCCCATAGGGCGTTTTAAAAGCCGTTAAGGATTCGGGCTCCTTCATTTTGGGGCCATAGTAAGCGAGAACGGGCTTTTGGACCTCGTTTACTTCAAGCAGCATCGTCGAGTTTCCAGCCTCGATGATGAAGCCGCCGGAAATTTGCTTTATCATGCCCAAATTTTACCATAAATGCGGTATGATTTAGCCATGAATTCTTACCTTAATTATGGCTGGTCCTTCGTTAACGGCTTTGAGCCTTCTTTTCTCGAGGGGCTTCCTAAAGACGCCCCTTTCGTTGACCTTCCTCACGCGGCCAAGTTGGAACCGGTCCACTACTTCGATGAGAAATCCTATCAAGGGATTTTCACCTACCAGAAGATCTTCGATTTGCCTGACCCCACTAAGCCCGTTCAAATTCTCACTTTCGATGGAGCGATGCTTCAAATCCATGTTTATCTCAATGGCCATGACTATGGCAATTTCGTTTCTGGATTCTTCCCAGTCAGCATCGACATCTCGAAGGAAGTCAATCCTAAGGGCAACCGCCTCACCGTGGTTTTGAACGCAGCCGAAGACCCCAGCGTTCCTCCCTTTGGCAAAGCCGTCGACTACCTGACGTTCGCCGGGCTTTATCGCGGGGTTCATATCGATAGCCATGAATCCGCCTATATTTCTAATCTTTTCGTCCATGGGGGAATGAACGGCAAGCTCCATGTGGAAACCACAATTCAAGGCAATACGAACGGACTAACCCCCCACTTCATGCTTTATGAAGGGGAAAAGTTGGTCCAAGAATTCGATCAATCCGACATTGCGATTGCTCATCCTCATCTTTGGTCGATCAAAGATCCGTTCCTTTATCGCTTGGTCACCGCTTTAGGAAACGAGACCCGGGAAGACACTTTTGGCTTCCGCGACGCCAAATGGACCCCCAAAGGTTTCTTCTTAAATGGGGAGTACACCAAACTCATCGGGCTTAATCGCCACCAGAATTATCCTTATGTCGGTCCGGCGATGCCAAAAGCCGGTCAGATCGACGACGCTGACATTTTAAAAGAGCAACTCGGCTGCACGATTGTTCGGACTTCCCACTATGCCGATGATGAATCCTTCCTCGATGAATGCGACAAGATCGGACTCCTCGTTCTCGATGAAGTTCCGGGCTGGCAATATATCGGAGCGGACCAAGCTTGGCGGGCCAACTTCCAAGATTTCGTGAAGCGCCTCATTTTAAAGGAACGAAATCACCCATCTTTGATCGCTTATGGGCTCCGGATCGATGAATCCCCGGATGATCACGCCCTCTATTCACAAGCCGAGAAGACCGCGCACGAACTCGATCCTTTCCGTCAAACGACTGGGGTGCGGAATTTCAAAACTTCGGAATGCCTCGAAGACATCTACGCCTATAACGATTTTAGCTGCAATGGTTTGACCCACGGTCTCGACGACCCGAAGTCCTGCAAAGGGGCCAAAGGCAAGCCGATGATCATCAGTGAATTTAACGGTCATATGTATCCGACGAAGCCTTGGGATCCGATCGACCGAAGAGTCAAGCATGCTTTAAGGCATGCTCGGGTTCTCGATGACGCCTATTCTTACCCCGAACTTTGCGGCGCGATTGGCTGGTGCGCGTTCGACTACAACACCCACCAAGATTTCGGGTCTGGCGACCATATTTGCTATCACGGGGTCGCTGATATTTTCCGCAATCGCAAGATCGCCGCTTATCTCTATCAATCCCAAACCCAAGAAAACGTCTTTGAAGTCGCGGCGACTTTCGCCGTCGGCGATTCCAACGAATGTTTAATGCGCGCCGCCTATGTCTTCACCGATTGCGACTATGTCGAACTCTATCGGAACGACCGCTTTATTAAAAAGTTCACCCCTGATACGAAGAATTTCCCCCACCTCCCTCACGCCCCGATCCTGGTCGATGATTTCATCGGCGAAACGTTTGACGAGCCCCAGATCAAAAAGAGCGATTATGCCGGAGTCACCAAAGTGATTAACGAAGCGGCTCAACATGGTTCAACCCGTTTAGGCTTGCCCTCCAAACTTTATGTCGCAACGAGATTAGCCAAATACCATCTCAGTTTTGATGATCTCACTAAAATCTATAGCAAATACATTTCGAACTGGGGCGAAAAAGCCGCGGTTTGGACCTTCAAAGGATTTAAGAACGGGAAGCAAGTCGCTCTCAAAAAGCTCGGTCCTTCCACTTTGTTCCATTACGGAAGTAGCGTGAGTAAAGACCATCTCCAGAATGGCGAAGTCTACGATGTCGCGCGGGTCAGTCTCAAGAAACTGGACCAGTACAATACTCAAATGGCCTATGCGTTTGATCCCATTCAACTCGAAGTGAGCGGGCCGATTGCGTTAATGGGTCCAAGCCTCATCAGCCTTGAAGGTGGCGATATCAGCGTCTATGTCCGGAGCCTCCCGGTAACGAAAAAGACCGACGCCTCCCTGAAAATCACGGGCGAAAGTGGAACCCTCGTGATTCCTTTCACGGTTTCTTAATTCCTTGCATTGCCAACTATTTTTCATTTTTTAAAGACATCTCGCCCTTTTTCTTTTAGTCTTATGGCAGAGGAATTGCCATGGCAAAACATAAGGGGCTTTGGATTACATTAGGCATCATCACCGGCGTGATTTTCATTCCAATCGGCGTGCTTTACGCTTGCTTTTACGATAACACCACCGCGACTTTTAAAGGCGATGATAATCTCGACACCACCGCTCTTTTCCGTAACGAAGCCGTCGATGCTTTTGATCCCTGTTCAAGTGAACATCGCGTCGCCTATGAACTGAATGAAGACACTTTGAATCAACTGCTTTATAGCGCGACAAAGAGTCTCGGTGAAAATGCGAAGCAATATCTAAAGAACTTTACCCTCAGCATTCAAAAGGACTGTTACCACTTCTACCTCGATTTGAAAGTTCCGCTTTTTGAAACCCGACTCGATCTCACCGCCAAGTTAGAAGAACTTGGTGATGCAGCAAATCCGGGCGCCGGCTCCTTTCAGTTCAAGATCACCGACGTGAAACTCGGACGCATCAGCGGCATGGATTCTTTGGCCTCTTCGATCGCGGGGAATTTTGTGAACGACCAAACGCTGACCCAAGCCTTTGTGAGTGCCGGCCTTCATATGAGCGTCTCGCTAAAAGAGAAAACTATCACCTATAAAAAAGCCGACATGATCAATGATTTAAAGACGAAAATGGAAAGCGGCTCGAGCGACCAAAACCTCTATTTCGCCATCCTCGACGATTTCCTTAACGATGGCTTGCTCGGCTTTGATTTCTATAGCAATTCCAAAGCCACGATTGGAGTCGATCTCACCCAAGTCCATACTAACGCGACCTATTGTCCCTCGGGCCGACTGGTCCCTAATGATTTAGGACACTATCGCGACCAGCTCAAAACCTTAATGGACGCTGGGAAAATCGACATAAACGAAGATGCCGAAGAATATGTCTTCGACTTTTTGGTTCGGGGCTACGCCCATTGCGGATCCGATGCTCGTCATTATTTAACGAGCGCGACCCGGGATTTTAGCAGTATCGGCATTAATGACATCACGACCTATACCGGTCCCCTTGACTATAACGCCCCCACGATCCCTTCGCTCGTTGAAGCCGATGTGAAAGCCGCCGGTTCATCCGGCTTTACGAGCTCCACGATTTCCACGTTAACGGAGCAAGAGATCACCAACTATATCGTCACCACGGATATCTATGGTTATTCCTACATTCTTTCGCGGAAAAACGATAACAACGACGGCTACAAAGTGAACTATATCGCCGTTGATGATTTCTATTCCGAAATCGTCGACGACCACCTCTACCTGATTATCGGAGTCAACATGAATGGTTACGAAACCTCGATTATCTTCGACACCCAAAAACGCGATAGTTCCGAGGAATATAAAATCACTCTCGCTACTTCGAAAGTGTTCTATGGCGGGTTTGAAGCTTCGGGCAATCTCAAGACCCTCTTCTACGATTTGATCAATCAGTCTTTCAGCAAATCCAATTGGATGGCTTTCGACAATAGCCCAAGCTCCCCGACCTATGGTCAAATCGCGATCGACTTTGAATCCGCCATTACGGACTCCGGATATAAAGACGTCTTAAAAGCCAGTGGCAAAACCGTCCATGTTGCCTTCAAGGGCGCGGACGTTAGCGCTAACGGAACCGTCGAAATCACGGCCGAATAAGAAAAGAAGCACCCCCGAGGGATGCTTCTCCGTTTTATGAGGATTAACTCGCCTTGACCGAAGCCTCTTTTGCTGCGGCTTCTTTGAAATCGACTTCATGCCGTTTCTTAAGTTCGTCGCAGATGCGGTTGTATTCGGTTTCATCCAGCTTGTAGCCGAAGTGAACCAAAGCCCAGCACCCAATCATGCAAATGAGGGCCGATCCGACCATGCCGATACCAATGACAACGACTTGCCACGGGGCTAGCCCCGATAGGGCGCCGTTGATGTTTTCCGTCGTCTTCGTGAGGGCAGCGATGACATCCGGATCATTAAGGTTGTTATTGTTTGCGTTTTCGACGGCGGCTAGATCATTCTGATATCCGGAAATCTCGGCGGTGATCGGATAAATGAAGGAAATGAGCAAAGTCAAATAGACCAATCCTTTTTGAATGGCGGAGGCAAACTTCGCGGTCAAAGGCCGCCAAGAGAACGCGACCGATTCTTTCCGCTCCCCGAAGGTGTATTCGTTGTACTCGATGCTGTTCTGCATCATGAGAAGAATCAGTAGATTAATCACGCCTTCAGCGGCGAAGAAGATTACCGCCGGAATATAAAGGAGGACCATTCTCCCGCCTAAGCAATCGCCAAGGGTGACGAAGCCACGGCTGCTATCAATCGCATCATTCCAAGCTAAGGGGTGCTCGCCAAATAAGGGGAAGCCAACTAGGAAGAACATCACATAGCCAATAACGGTGATGATCATGCTCCAGGTCATGATTTTCTGCATTTTGAATTTCTTCTTAAGAAGCGGGAACAAAAACTGAGCAATCAAAGTCCCCAAAACATACATGACCGTCACGATGGTCTGAATGCCACCACCGCCCATCGCGGTCGTGAACTTGCCAGCGGAATCGGTGAAAGATCCGCCGAAACCATAGGCCATGTAGAAATAGTTGATGCCGAAGCCGACAAGAATGGTCGAACCCGTGTAATAAAGAAGGATGGCCAGAACCGAATAGCGGAGCGGTTTGTTCTTTTTGACCAGGGTGAACATGTCCTTGAATTTGCTCTTTTCGGAAATCGTTTCTTGCTTAGGATCACGGACGTGTTCCTTGCAAAGGAAGAAGATCGCGAGTTGAGAAAGGAAGAACAAAGTCGCGGAAAGAATCGCGATGGCACTGTAGAAAATTTGATAGCCAAACGTCGAAGGAAGAAGCGAGCAGGCCGCGTACATGCCGAATGTTCCGATCGAAATGAAGATCGACATCAAGGTGGTGATGTTGGCTCGAGCCTTCTCGTTAGAAGTTAAAGAAGGCAGCATCGCCCAATACGCAATATCGTTGATGGTGAAGACCAAGTCCCAAAGGAAATAGAAGATTGCCCAACAAATGACATAAGCCCAGCCGCTTGGCCGGATCAAGAAGAGGCAAAGAATCACAATAGTGTTGCCAATGCCACCGATCAAAATCCAAGGCCGATACTTCCCGAGTTTGAAGTGAACCCGTTCAACGATGAAGCCCATGATGGGGTCATTGAGGCCATCCCAGATGAGGCAGATGATGAGGATGATATTGATGACAGCGATTTGAGCCCCGTATTCGCTCTTGTTGGCCGAAAGAACGCCAGAATACATCATGTAATTCAGCATGAAAGCGGAGACCAGGGCGTAGCTGGCGTCGCGGAAGAGCGAAGCAATCGAATAAATCCATTTGGTTAGAGGTGGAATCTTATCGCCCGAATAGTAGTCAAAGAAATGAAAACCTCGTTTGGTCTTCCCGACAGGCTGATCGTTCATAATGCTTCCCCTTTTTTAGGAATCGTTGACTCTATTTTAGACTTCGAAAATCATCCTGTAAATCCACTGATTTCGCCCCGCTTTAAAAGAAAAGACGGTTTTAACCGTCCTTTCGTTGACTCACCATTTATTGAAAACCTTTTCGGCGAAGCCCGGTAAATCCTCGAAAGCGATTTGTTTTCCTTCAATAAGGAAGTAACCGCTGAAGGTTCCGAAGACCTGATTTTGATTGCTCCGAAGGACCAAGTAATTGCCATCGTAATGGCGATCATATTTTGGGGTGAACGTCATGGCGATATCCCCAGTTGAGGAACGGAACTTCCAAGGTTTCATGAAATCGTCCTTACTATGGGGACCGAGCGGAATATCCATTCGTACATCGTCTAGTTTATAGGCGTTTTTTCCGACAAACAGCATGTTTTCGGAAGCCGCTTTCGTATCACCAAAGCCATATCCGAGGTTCCAGCCGATCGGAGTGCCGTCTTTTAACTGCGCGTTAACGCTGCACCAGTACCAGGTGTTGCGATAGGTCCAAACGCCGCGGCCCCAATCGAGGACGCCATAAGAGTTCTTGTTGAAGTCGTACATCTTTTCTCCAACCTTGGCGTAGCCACTGGCGAGTTGGTTATTGATCTTTTGGTTATAGTAAAAATGATGCTTTTTGGTAAACGGAGTCGCGATGACCATCGATTTCCCATTGGTCTCTTCAAGGGTGATATCGCAATGGAACCACTGCCCTTTTTGGCCAAAATCCGGCATCGCGCAAATGAGGTGGCGTCTTTTCCCGTCGTGGAAGAAGCGCATCTCCAGTCCATCTTTTCCCTGGTAGTCGATATCGCCCATCCGAGAATCGGACGGAAGATGCAACTTGCCTAAAGGGAAAAAGCCCATCACCGATTTGGTGATATCGAAAGGCTTCTCGCCAAATTCCAGCACCGTGGCGGACACTAACGACATGTAGCCATTATCGGCGACGGTGACAGCCACGCCATAGTCTTCATTGGAGACGTAATAATAATCCCATTCTTTGATCCGGCTCTTTTTCGCTTTGATCTTGTTTCGATCATAACGCTTCACTAAAGAAAACGCATACCCGGGTTCGCTTAATTGGCCATTTTCATCGAGAAGAGGCCCGATTCCCATCAAATGTTGATTTGAAACTTCTGCCATAATTTTCTCCTTTTAGAAATCCTTGTTAAGCACACTAACGCGGGTACTCATGTAAGTCTTAACCGTCGATAGTTCCTGGCCCGTCCCGTACTTAAAGGAATTGTTCAAGCTTTCGTAATTGGCATAAGTCAAAACGCCATGAGCAATCCCGCTTTGGAGATAGGAGAGATAGCTCTTCTGGTAAGCCGTTTTCGAATAAGCGAGACTGCGCGATTTAAAGAAAGTCGCGTAATAAACGGCGACAACCGGAGCGCCCAAAGTGGATTCATCGAAAGCGGAGAGGTTCACCATGTTGTGGGTCATATCGAGTCCAAGCGACCAGTCCCAGTCGTAAGGAATGTAGATGGCTTTGCCATCGCTCGGCCGGAAATAAAGATAATAGTTATTCGCGTTATAGCGTTCCGAATCAAAGTTGCCAAGAAGCCAAGAAACCGCAGAAAAATGCAAGAATTCATCGACATCAAGGACGTTTTCTAATCGAGTGGAATCCGCACCGTGCTTCAAGCAGTCTTGAATCGCGTTGATGTAATTCACAATCGTGGTGAAAGAGCCAGAATTCCCAGCATCGTCATTGGTGGCCAAATCATAGGAAGGGTGATAGCCATTGATGTTATCTTCGACTCCGATTTTGCCCCCGCTAATCCGGGTGCCGTTTTGATAACCTTGGCCATCCTTTGAATCGGTCACGGCGTCGTCTAGGCTCAAATCGGCCGTGCCTTTTTTGCCATAAACGCATTTATAAAGATCGCCTTTGGCTTCGTCTTTCGTAAAGTGACGTTTTAAAAAGATTTTGTCGATCGGTTCCACTACTTCATAAGAATACGTTTTCGCGGAGGCATCATTCTTGAGAGTCACTTTCGATAGATTTGCTCGCGGAGCCAATAAACCTTCGGAAGTGAAAGCGTTATAGCAATAGACTTCTTGCCCGACGCAGTTCGGCTCTTCATTGAGATTCCGAGGAATATACTTGAGGTCGAGCTTCTCCATTCCAAATAGATTGCGTTTCTTTCGGGCGGAAAGGCCGGCCGCATCGGCGCTCCAATCGTGCTTAAAAGCCTTAACGGAATTATTCAGGTCATATTCCGGTCCATCGAAAGTGGCCTTGAAGGAGACTTTGAAGTGAACCGCGTTCGAGATCGAGCCGCCATCATCACAAAAAGTTCGGCGGGAAGTGTTGCCTTTCATCCGGACCCCCACGTCAGCGAGATCGTAGGCGGTTCCATTGAGCGAAAGGTGGAAACTCGCAGGGAAATAGACATCGAAATAGGTCGAATTATCGTGGTCACTTTGGAGTTGAGATAAGGTCGACATCGCCGCGGTCGACATCGTTAATGAAATCTTGAGGTCGCTACTCGGCGCCCAAAAATCGATGTATTCCTGGCTACTGGGCAAGGCCACATCCTGAGGCTGGCTGGTAGCGGACGATTCCGAGGGTGAGATCATGGAGGAAAAAGAGGAGGAGAACGAGGTGACTTCAGAGGCACTACTGTTCGAGGAAGAGTGATTCTCCGATTCAAGGGAACTTTGGCTTAGACTACTGGAAAGAGAAATAGAGCAGGCCGCCAGTAAGGCAGCGCTCGAAAAAAGAAGGATTTTTAACGAGAGATTTTTCACGCTATGATTATCGCCTTTTTAGACTGGCAAAGAAAACTATTTTTCTTCCGAATTTGAGGCAGGGGAAATTGTTAAGGTCTTTTCCTTTTTAAGGGCGAAATAAGAAAGCACGAAGAAGAGGGAAGAAGCCGCGATAAAAAAGGCGGAAAAGATGCACATCCAAAGAATTGAAGCCTCATAGAGCAAACCGATTAAAGCCGACCCCCCGAGCGAGCAGAGCCCGAACAAGGTATCGAAAATCCCAAAGGCTTTGGCTCGATCGTTTTTACCGGTGAGGTCGGTCACGCCAGAAAGCACGACCGATTCCATCGCCCCTTGCCCGATCCCCCACAGTGTGAGGCCAAGAAAGACCGCCCAATAATCTGCAATCATGAACATGAAGAAGGAAGCCCCGATACTAAAAGCGGTTGAAATTCCAACCACGTAGAGGCCGAACCGGTCATAAAGGAAACCGAAGATCAAAGCCGCGAAAGCATCGATCAGCATCGCGTAACTATAAAGAAGAGGGAGATATCGGGTCTCGAAGAGGTTGTAGTTGTTGAACTGGCTTAAGGCCAAGGGGTAGCCCACAAAGCCAATCGCTAAGAGCGCCCCGCCGATGCAGAAGAGGATAAATGAGGACTTTTTGAGGCTGCTTTTGGGGGCGGCGACGGTTTCTTCTTTTTCAAAAGTAGAGGGGTTTGCGTAGAGAATTCGAGCAATGATGAGTAAAACAAGGCAAAGGATTGCCGGAATTCCTAGCACCAAAAATCCTAAGCGATAGCGGTCATAATCGGAGAGGTCGCCCCGAAGCCAATAGGTCAGGGTCAAAATGAGAGGGCCGACGAAAGCGCCGATTTGGTCGAGCAGCTCACTAAAGGCGAAGCTTTTTCCAGTACCATTGGCCTTCGCGGCAAAACTGACCAAGGTATTCTTCGCCGGCTTTTTGATCGCCTTTCCCGCCTTTTCAAGCAAGATGAAGAAGGCGGCTAATAGCCAGCCGTTTTCTGGAACTAAGCAAAGCAAAGGCACCGCGAAGAGGTCAATCACGTAACCTAAGATGGTGATGAGCCAGTATTTCTTGGTTTTGTCAGCCAGATAGCCGGTGAGGAGCCGCAAGGAATAACCGATGAATAACCCTAAACCCGAAACCAACGAGATGGTGAAGGGGTCGGCCCCTAAGAATTTTTCAAAAGCCCCGATGATCGAATTTGACCCTTCGTGGGTCATATCCGAAAACATCGAAACGAAGGCCATGATCACGATGAACGCGAACGCGGTCCGCTTGAGATTCTTGGATTTCGTGGGAACGTTTTCCATCCGTCCCATAGTTATAGTTGAAGAAAGGCCAATTGCCTAGTCTTATAGCGAACTCGTCAAAACCGAACTCTTGCTGCTCATGTACGAAGAAACCGTTGAATATTCAGGATGCGTGATGTTTTTTAAGGAGCCGACCAAGCCGGTATAGGCCGAATAAGTGAGGACGTTATCCGCGATGGCGGTCCGGACAAAAGACGAATAACGGGATTGATAGGAAGATTTCGAATAGGAAGTCGACCCACTGCTCTTAAAGAAAGTCGCTTTGAAAATCGGATTGGCGTTGGTGGTCCCGCCTTGGCAGCTTCCTTCATCGTAGGCCCCACGGCTCACCATGTTAGCGGAGCTCGACTCCGCGCCTAACGACCAATCGTAGTCATAGGGAATATAGATGGCTTTCCCGGTCGAAGGGACGAAATAAATGTAGTAATTGTTGTAGGAATAACGGAAGTCATCATAGTTTCCTAAGCAAGCCGAAACGGCCGAGAATTTCAAGAACTCGTTGACGTCGAGCCCGCCTTCAAGATCCGACTGGGAGGCGCTGCCATTTGCTGCTTTATTCACGAGGTTTATGAGCCCCGTCATCTTCGAGAAATCACTGGAAGCTCCAGCCGAATCATTGGTCTTCAGATCATAAGTCGGATGGTATCCGCTCACGTTGTTTTCGATTCCGATATCGCCACTACCGGGGCTCGAAAGGCTGCTGGTTTGAAGCGAAGCGGAGTTCGAAACGTTCCGGGTCCAGGTGCATTTATAAAGATCGCCTTGGCTATCCTCTTTGTTGTAGTAACGTTTCAGCATCTTTTTATCGATCGTTTCGATGACTTCATAGTTGCTCGTCACCGAATCGTTATCGGTTTGGAGGGTCAGGGAGGCGCTATTGGCGTGGGGAGCGATCACACCTTCTTTGCGGAAAGCGTCGTAGCAGTAAATTTCTTGGCCATAGCAGCCGACCCCGTCGTAACGGAAGCCACTGGAGAGGTCGAGCGAGGTGTTACGGGCAAAATACTTGAGATCAATTTTGCCCATCCCAAATAAGGTCCGATCTTTCCGCTCGCTCACGCTGGTCGAGAAAGGATAGTTCGCATAAAAGGTCTTGAGGCGGGTATAGGTCGTCGCTTGTTCAGTTTCAAAAGTCGCATCGAGACAAACTTTGAGGTGCGAAGTATGAGTTGAATCAACGAAGGTCCCGTCGGAAGCGCAGAAATTGGTTCGGGTGTTATTTCCTTTTTCCCGGACGCCGACATCCTTATAGACATAATCGGTCCCGTTCAAGCTCACGGTGAGATCGGCCGGGAAGTAAAAGTCATAATACTTGGTGTACGGGGTCGTCGAAATGCCGGAAGAAGGGCCGGTAAGCCAGCTGAGATAATAAAGGGAAGTATTGGTGAATTTAAGGCTGATTTTGATATCGCTTCCGTAGGTCCAGAACGCGTTATAGTTGTCATCATTAACCGTGGCAGGAACTTCCCCGGTGATTTCATTGACCGGACCCGCCACGCTGGTGGTCGCTTGGCTCGCAGAGGTCGAAGTCTCTTGGCTCGTGGTACCGGGTTGCGAGGGGTTCACGTTAGTCGAAGTGCCTACGCTCGCCGAGGCTGGGACGGTCGAATCGCTCCCCGTTTGGCGATGGCTGAAATCAAAAGGATTCGTGCAAGCACTGAGGGTGAGGCTGAGGCCAAGGAGGCTCAAGCAAAATAAGAGAGGTTTTGTTCTCATACCTTATTAACGTGATTAGTCTACCCCTTTATTGGTCTTTTTGAAGAAAAAGCCTTAGAAGCCCATCTCATCGAGGTTTCTAAGGTTAAAGCGTTCACTCTTTGCTTTGAGAAACCGCCAAGATTCCCGTCACCGCACCCGTGATGGTCGTCTCTTTGGATTCATGACCGTATTTATCGACATCGGCCGCATCCCGGAATTCGTGGGTGAGGCAGCAAGGTCCGCCAATGCAGCCCCCGGGGCAAGCCATTCCTTCAAGGAAATTGAAATCGGCATCGCCGTTTTTTAAGGCCGAAAGGGCTTGTTTGCAGTTATCAAGACCCGAGACAGCTTTTGCTTTAAGTGGGAAATCGAGGCCTTCTTCTTTGAGGGCTTCACTCACCGCATCGCTTAAGCCATGGCTCCGGGCAAAGATACGTCCGTAGTAAGAGGCGTTATCGAGCGGAACTTCGGGAAGGGAAGCCAAATCGATTTCTTCGGCATCGAATAAAGCCTGAAGTTCCTCAAAGGTGATCACGCAATCGACGAAGGGTTTGCTCTTTTCTAAGGTCATCTCGGTCTTCTTGGCGATGCAAGGACCCACGAAGCAAACTTTCGCTAAGGGATCGGTCTTCTTGATATAGGCCGCGATAGCCGCCATCGGAGAAAGATTCGACGAAATCTTATCTTTGAGTTCGGGGAAAGCTTGTTTGATATAGAGGACAAAGGCGGGGCAGCAAGAACTGGTGAGCAGTTTCTTGTCGGCGAGTTCCGCCGCTTCGTGATAGCTGACGAGGTCGGCCCCTAAGGCCGCTTCCACCACTTCGTGGAAGCCTAGCTCCTTAATGCCAGAAACGACTTGGCCGAGTTTGGCATAATGGAATTGGCTCGAAATTGAAGGGGCGACCACCATATAGGCGTGGCAAGTCCCTTTCTTATTTTCCTCGGTGAGTTGGATGCAGGGAATGATGTAGCTTTTATCCATGATCGCACCGAAGGGGCAAGCGTAGGAACAAGCCCCACAGCGGGTGCACTTTTCTTCATGGATTTCCGAAATACCATCTTCGCGTTTGCTGATCGCTCCGACTTTGCACGCGGCTTCGCAAGGCCGTTGATGTTTCGTAATCGCGCCGAAAGGACAGGCCTTCGCGCAAAGGCCACAGTTCACGCACTTGGACTTGTCGATTTGGGCCCGGAGATGGCTATCAAAAGAGATCGCTTTCATATGGCAAGCCCCTTGGCAGCGATGGGCTAAACACCCGCGGCAGGCATCGGTGACTTCCATCCCGCCGATCGGGCATTGGTCACAAGCCGGCTCAATCACTTCGAGGATATTCGGATTGTTTTTATCGCCACCTAAAGCGAGTTTCACCCGTTCTTGCACGATGGCACGTTCTTTATAAACACAGCACCGCATCGTCGGTTTTGGCCCCGGCGAGATGATTTCGGGGATCTTATAAAGGTCTTCCATCAAGGAACCATGAAGATAACTCTTCGCGACCTCTTTGAGGACCCGGTACTTGAGTTCTTGGACTTGGGTATCAAATTTGATCATGGGGCTACCTCCTTTAAAAGTAGCAAACATGGATGTGTTTATCCATTCGTTTAAGATATTTCGTGAGTTCTTCCACTAGTTGCATCTTGAGGGCGATCGAGATCCCTAAGCTCGGATCTTGATGGGCTGGGTTAACGGCACAGCCGACATAGAAACTGATATCGGTCGCATCTTGGAAGAGGGCTTTCGCGAGCAAAGAGGCTCCATCTTGACGAAAGCACCAGTTGAAGTATTCCTTATCTTTATCGAGGTAGTCTTTGGCCAGCTCCACCACCCGGTTCAAGGTGATGACGCCTTCGGTCACTAAGTCGACGCCTTCAAGGTGGGAAATCGGCGGAATCCGTTTATCGACGTAATCGAGCGATTGGTCGATGCTTTCATGAAGATAGCGGGCCGCGACCGAAGCGGTCGTGCCTCCGCAGACGATGTGGAGACCTTCTTTATGGAAGAATAGGGACATCATCTTCGGATCGTCTTCTTTTTTCGAGGCCGGCCCAACCAAGAGGTTCACGTTTTGGCGAGGGCGGCGTCTAATCGCAACCGCAGTCGTGTCATCGCCTTCGCGGTGGTTATAGAGAATGTCGCAATGGTCAATCAGGCACGAAGCGAGATTCTGCGAGGTGATTTCCGGCTGATAGAGCCCTTCCATGTAGTTGATGATCTCTTTGCGGGTCCACCCAAAGTTTAAGGTTTCCCCGACCCCGGCATAAACCGCGCCATCGCTAAAGAGCAGGATGACATCGTGAAGCCCAAGTTTTCCTTCGGCCCTTCCGATTTTCTTGCCTCCGATTTCGAGCTGCTGATAGAAAAAATCTTTGTTTTTTCCTTCGTGGAGCAATACCGGTTCCGGATTGTCATAGTTAAAGAGGACGAACGAAAAATCAGGTTTCACCTGAACGATCGTGAAAGTGCTGTAAGCCAAATTGCCCCGGTGGAGCGAAATCGGCAAGGTCTTCGCGAGCGCATCGACGGCTTCCTCGATCCCAATCCCGCCTTCCATCATTTGAAGGAGCATGGTTGAGGTGAGGGTCGAAAGGATGTTCGCGGTGACGCCCGATCCGAGTCCATCGGCTAAAACTAGAGTGAGAGTTCCATCGGCATTCCGGTGGCTCACCACATTGTCGCCGCAAAGCTCCTCGCCCACGTGATTGAGCGAGATCGCTCCAACTTCAATTTCGCTTTGAACTTCACTCGTCATCGCCGGAATCCTTCTTGATAGCGTCTTTGAGCTTATTGAGCGCGACTTTGGTTTCCGCGGTCGATTCCCCTAATAACTGGGCGATTTCCTGGACCGTCCGCATGTTCTTTTCGATCACTTCGCTCGTGATTTTCGCCGATTCTTCCGCCACGGCTTTTTCCTTGGCCCGTTCGGTCTCTTTGAGCGTGATATCGCGGAAGATGCCAATGAGAATATGGAACTGTTGATCGTAGGTGATCGTCGCTTGGAGATAACGACCATAATCGGCCCAGTAGATCTTCTTATTGAGGGTATTCTCTCCCCCTAAGGCTAAGGCGAATAGTTCTTCGTCCATTAAGGAAGAGACCGGCTTACCAATCAGATCTTTTTCGCCGACGAGGCCCACCAAGGAAAGCAAGGCCGGATTCGCGAGTTGAATGTTCAAGGATTCATCGAGGACCACAATCGGGTCGCTGGCATTCGCGACGATCGAGTTCGAAAAGGATTTGGCTTTCCCCATCAAGAAAGGAAGGCACATTTCAAGATTGGCTTTTCCCTGCAGAACCGCAATCGCTTTATCCCGGCAGGTCGCATAGCCGCACGAGGAGCAATTGAGTTCGTCTTCTTTCCGGGTTTTCCCGATTTTGGCTAAGACTTCCTTAATCGCCGATTCGCTAGGGACAGCCTTATCATTTTTGAAAGCATAGAAGGCTTTCTTGATCGCAGCGCCTTCGTAGGCATCGACCTTGAAATCTTTCGGCCCGGCCGAACGTTTAATCGCCAGGATTGAAGAGACGAGGGCTTTGCCTTTTTCCGGGAGGGCCGGTCCATTGATGCAACTATTGGAGCAGGAGGACATTTCGATGAAGGCGTGATGAACTTTGCCCGAAAGAATGTCTTCGATCGCAGCGATCGCTTCATCCATCCCTCCGATCGAAAGATAGGAGAATTTCGGATTATCCTTTGCCATGGTGGCGAGGATGCCGCCTTCGATTGGGAAGAGACGGGCTAACGAAGTTTCGACTTTGGCCGGATTAGGATCGGCGGCGATTTCAACGTTCTTTTCTAAGAGCCACCGCTCGAGTTCAAGGAAGGTCAAAGCGGCTTCATCGTATCCCGGATACATCTCGACTTCGTTTTTCTTGGAGATGCAGGGTCCAAAGAAGATGACTTTGGCTTCGGGATGGCGCTTCTTGATATCCTGGGCGTGAGCGAGCATCGGCGAAAGGACGTCCGCCAGAAATTTGGTCGCTTCCGGATAATGTTTCTCAATCAACAAATTGATGCTATGGCAGCAGGTCGAAATGATGACGTCGTGCTGATTGTCGTCGCAGAGTTCGTCGTAGCGTTTCTTCACGATGGTCGCACCGATCGCCGTCTCTTCGACTTCGGCAAAGCCGAGTTTCAATAACGCGGCGCGGAAAGTCAAAAAACTGCAGCCGGGGAAGGCGGCTAAATAGCTGGGGGCAACCGAGGCGTAGACCACCGGATTATCTGCAAGAATTTTCTTCGCGACCGCCAAATCGTCTCGGATGACTTTGCAGTGCTGAGGGCAGGCCAAATAGCAAGCGCCGCAGAGGACGCATTCTTCCGGGATGATCTCGGCGCGGCCGTCATGAAAGGAGATCGATTTCGTCGGGCATTTCCGGATACACTTATAGCAGCTCTGGCAATCCGACGTAACGCTAGTTAAAGCATTGGCCATACAAACGACCTCCTTTATTGGCTAAATAGAAATTAATGAACTAACGGTAGGACTTCGGTCTCAAAGATCGACTTGAAGGTGCTGGGGTTCACGCCCGTCACGATCTTGTCGCCCACTTTGATCGACACGCCATCGCAGCCGCACTTGCCAAGGCAAAAGGCGGCTTTTAATTCGATCTTGTCTTCGAGCTTCCGCGCGGTGATTTCCTTGCGGAAAAGCTCGATGACATCGTAGGATCCTTTGAGGTGGCAGGACGAACCGACGCAGATGGAAAGGGGAAGCATCGTTAGTTCCCCTTATAGGCGTCTTTTAGAATTTGGATCATGTCGGGGACCAGCGGCAAACGCGGGTTAGCCGGAGTGCACTGATCTTCGTAAGCGAGATAAGCGATATCTTCGAGGCGCGACATATAGAGCTTCTCGTCCGGGATGATAGACTGGAAGTTCATATCGATACCAACATCTTTCGCTAGCGCAGTGACCGCATTCGCTAAGACATCGGCCGCTTCGGACTTGTCTTTGGCCTTTAAGCCGAGCATCTGGCAGATTTCCAGGTACTTCTGGTCGCATTGATACTCTTCGTATTTCGGCCAGAGGGCAAGTTTGGTCGGGGTGGTTCCGTTATAACGGATCACGTGCGGGAGCAAAATCGCGCAGGTGCGACCGTGAACGGTGTGGAATTCGGCCCCGACTTTGTGGGCCAAGCTATGGACGAGACCCAAGAAGGCGTTGGCGAAGGCCATACCGGCGATCGTCGAAGCGTTATGCATCTTTTCACGAGCTACTAAGTCATGCTTGCCGTCTTTGACCGCCCGGGGGAGATAGGCGAAGACGAGTTTGATCGCTTCTAAGGCTAAGCCATCGGTGAAGTCGCTCGCCATGACCGAGGTATAAGCCTCGATCGCGTGGGTGAGGACGTCCATGCCGGTTTCGGCGGTCGAACGGGCCGGGAGATTCGTCGTGAATTCGGGGTCGACGATCGCGATGCTCGGGGTGAGAGAGTAGTCGGTTAACGGATACTTCTTGCCATGGGCTTTGTCCGAGATGACGGCGAAGGGCGAAACTTCGCTTCCGGTGCCGGAGGTGGTCGGGATGCAGATGAGCTTGCTCTTCCGTCCGAGTTCCGGATACTTGAAGGCCCGTTTACGAATATCCATGAACTTCTGTTTCAAATCATCGAAGTTCACTTCCGGATGTTCGTAGAAGATCCACATGCCTTTGGCGGCGTCCATGCTGGAGCCTCCGCCTAAAGCGATGATGGTATCGGGCTTAAATTGTTCCATGATCGCGACGCCCTTACGGACGGTCTCGATATCGGGATCCGGTTCCACTTCAGCGAAGAGCTGATAGGTGACCGGCGTCCGCCGCTGATTGAGTTCGTCCACAATCTTGTTGAGGAAGCCGAGCTCGACCATGCTGCGGTCGGTCACGATGAAGACTTTGCCGACCTCTTTGCACGAACGAAGATATTGAATGGAATTGCGTTCGAAATAGATCTTTTGCGGAACTTTGAACCACTGCATGGTGTTTCTCCTTTTGCCGACTTTCTTGATATTGAGCAAATTGATCGCCGAAACGTTGCCGCCGACCGAGTTGTGGCCATAGGAGCCGCAGCCGAGGGTGAGCGAAGGTAAGAAGGAGTTATAAACGTTGCCGATTCCGCCGAAGGTCGAGGGTGAATTCCAGATGACACGGAGGGCTTTGACTTTATCGCCAAAGGCATCGGACATCGCCTGCTCTTTGCAGTGGATTGCCGCCGAGTGGCCTAAGCCGCCGAATTCCAGCATCTGCTCGCACTTTTCGAAGCCTTCTTCCGGTCCTTTGACCTTGTAGAAAGCCAGAATCGGGGAGAGTTTTTCGCGCGACATCGGCTCTTCGGGTCCGACCGAGTCGCAGTTCACTCCGATGATGGAAATATCTTTGGGGACACTGAAACCGGATTGCTCAGCGATCCATTGTGGGGACATACCGGCAACGGCTGGATTGAGTTTTGCCATCGCCACGTTCTTGTCGCCTTTGGTAACACCGAACATGAACTTTTCGAGCTTGGCTTTTTCTTCCGCGCTAGCAAAGTAAACTTTGAAACGCGCGAACTTTTTGGTGATCGACTCGTATATCGACTCGTCAATGAAGACCGCCGATTCGGAGGCGCAGATCATCCCGTTATCGAAGGCTTTCGAAAGAACGACGTCATTGACCGTCTGATCCTGGTCGCAGGATTCGTTGATGTAGCACGGAACGTTGCCCGCTCCAACGCCTAACGCCGGTTTGCCGCAGCTATAAGCCGCCTTCACCATCGCGTTACCGCCGGTCGCAAGAATCGTCGCGACACCAGGGTGTTGCATTAAAGCCGTCGTCGCTTCCATCGAAGGATTTTCGATCCACTGGATGCAATCTTTCGGAGCGCCGGCCGCTTCCGCCGCTTCTTTCATCACGATCGCAGCCGCTTTCGAGCTTTGCTGAGCATTCGGATGGAACGCGAAGATGATCGGGTTTCTCGTCTTGATGCAGATCAAGGATTTGAAGATGACGGTCGAAGTCGGATTGGTCACCGGGGTAATACCCGCGACGACGCCAACCGGCTCCGCGATTTCGGTGATTCCCGAAACCGGGTCGTCGGAAATGATGCCGACGGTTTTGGTGTGGCGCATATTGTTGACCACATATTCGCAAGCAAAGAGGTTCTTGGTCGCCTTGTCTTCGAAGACCCCGCGTTTGGTCTCTTCAATCGCTTTCCGGGCAAGGTCACCATGGTGATCGAGACCAGCGACCGACATCTTCGCGACAATGTAGTCAATCTTTTCTTGGTCGAAATTCGCGAATTCATCGAGGGCTTTTAAGCCATTGGCGACTAGGGCATTCACTTCGGCTTCGGCCGCGGCTTTCTTTTCTTCCGGACTTAGGACTTTGGTTTCAGACATGTTATTTTTCCTCTTCAGCAATTTGCTGATTCAAACGATGGGATAGGACGGCAAGCGACGAAGCAAGATTCACGTTTTCAATCACGATATTGCTCGGAGTTTCAAGGTGAATCGGGGCGAAGTTCCAAAGCGCTTTGGCCCCGGAATCAATCGCTAAGTTTGCGACTTCTTGAGCGGCGTTAGACGGAACTGCAATGATGACGATGTGGGCGTTAAGACGGTTTAGGAGATTCGGAAGTTTCTCAATCGGGAAGACTTCTTTGCCGTTGGGGAGTTTGCCTTGCTTAAGCGGATCGTTATCGAAGCCGCATAAGATTTCTAGGCCCATCTCCTTGAAGGCGGGGAAGTTCATGAGAGCCGCGCCTAAGTGGCCGACCCCGACGATCACCGCCGAGGTGACGTCCTTATAGCCGAGGAACGTCTCGAGGTCATCGATCAGGTTTTGAAGGTTCCGGCCCTTTTTAGGAAGACCGGGTTCGGTTGAGATCGCTTGGAGGTCTTTTCGAACTTGCTCTTCGCTGTAGCCGAGCTTCGCGGCGATCTTCGGCGAGGAGACGCTGTCGTCGCCCGCGGCTTTCAGCTCTTTAAAGTATTTAAGGTATAAGGGATACCGCTCCAGTTGGTTTTTTGAGAATGCTTCCATCGGTTAATTCCTTTCGGTATTTTTTTACCGCTATTAATATAGGCATGAAAAATTGTCCTGTAAAGAGGTATTGGTATATTTTTACCGATTTATTGAATTTCTTTGCCGTTTATCGACAAGAACACCCGATTGTACGAACCGTTTTTATTTTCGTTGGGATGGGGCTCAAGGCCAATGATTGTTATGCTTTGTCTTGCCGGGCCATAAACCCAAAAGATCCGATACGCTGGGGATTATGATTCTCAAGATAGGATTCAAAGACACGAAGACCAGCTCGAGCCGTTAAAGGTTTAATCTCATGGGAATGAAAGCCTGGGTAAAAAGGATCAAGCGCCAAATCGGCCATAGCCTTTCCCCAGCGAACGAAAAGGAGTTCATCGGAAGCGCTTAATGATTGATTCTTGTGGCCGTTTTGAAGCCTTTCCCATTCTGAAGAAATTAAGGGTTTTCCGAGAAAGATTGAAAATTTCATTTTGAAGCATCGTCATCAAAAACACCGAGATCAACGGGACCGCTCACATCGTTTTCTTTTAGTGAAGCAACGCTCGAATCGATCTCGTCCAAGGTTTCTTTCGAAATGGTCATTGCTGGAACTAATTTTTGGGGTTCGAGAACAATGGCACCAGACGAAAGAACAGAAACCTTGTAATACTTATAAAGAGGCTTCCGGATGACCAGCCGGTTTTTTGAATCCAATGTGGCCGAATAACTCATGGTGGTTTTCATAATGCTTCCTCTTGTGGGATATCCCACCTAAGTTTAGCGGGTATAACTTCCTAAGCCAAGAGAAAACATTTTTCCTTATCTCCTTTTATATAGCCTTCAAAACGAAAAACGGACCGATAACTTACTTTTTTTATTCTTGCGATCCTTGATTCAAAAAAGATTTTCGAAGCCAAATTCGACCAAAAACCGAAATAACGGTTTTTTCGGATTTACAAATTATCGATTGCAGGATAGCAAATACGAGATGTTACCAAGCGCAATAAAACGCGAAGGACAGTAAGATAACGACGACGCTCAATCCGGTCAGGATGATTGAAGCAAGGGAAAGACCCTTCCGCGCTTTTCCAGTGAACTGAGGAAAAAGGCATAGAAGTGCAGAGACAAGGAGGCAGCAATAGCAAACGAGTTCCATAAAATTAAAGGAATAGGATAAGAAGTCAATCGATTGATTTAAAGACCAGAGGGAAAGCAAGCCATTCACCTTTTTTTGAGAGGCTCCTGAAGGGTCGGAAAGAACGGTGAAGTCAAAGGAACGCCAGGGGATGAAGAGACTGATGATCGCGACCACTCCTAAAGCGATTTCGATCCAAATCCAAACACTTTTATAAGGCTTTTTCGGGCTTAACGAATCTTCCTCGTCTAAAACTTTCGGGCTTTTCTGAGAACGGGCATACCAAAAGATAAAAAAGCCAAGAGCAATGCCGGCAATCAAAAATCCGCAAAGCCACTCCCATGGGCCGGCTTTGGAGGATCCCTGGATGACGAAGCCGCCTAAGGCTAAGCCAAGGAAAGCTGTCGTAATCGCGGTGAAGGAGACTAAGCCCATGATGGCAAGGATGTTCCTCTTTTTTTGATAAATGAAAATTAAGAAAGGAATCAAGGCGACAAGGAAAGCTAAGAGAAAGCCCAGAAGAACATCGACTGAAATGGTTCGATAGTCGGCGTATTGGGAAATAACAAGAAGGATCACGACTAAGAAGGAAAGGAGTCCCGCGAAGATGACCCCGGTCCAAAGTAAGGGCGAACGGTGGATCCGTTTTTCTTCCATCGCGGCGTTATATTCTTCGACTCCGATCAAACTATCGACATTCGTCCCGAGAATCTTTGCGAGCTGTTTTAAGGTCGGAACGTCAGGGTAGCCTTTTCCCGTTTCCCATAAGCTGACCGCTTGCTGAGTCACATAGAGGGCGTTGGCCAAATCGGCTTGGGTGTAGCCCTTCTCGAGGCGAAGCTTTTTTAAATTATCTTGAAACATGTTTTTTCCTCGCCCCACTATTATCCGCTGGCAAAGGAAAACCTAACAAGGCTTTCTTGTTGGAACAAAAGATTCGAGAGTTTCTTGATTTTATCGAAGAAGAAAAGAAGAGAAAAATTAAGGTTTTCGAAGTTGACGGATTGTTTCAATCCATAGAAATGGGAGCGAAGGGCAAAGAATCCCAAAACTTGAAAGTAAAGTCGGCAAAGAAAAGACGAAATGAAGGGGGCCGCCTTTGCCGGCATAAGGTTCGCCATAGTCGTAAAGAAACACCCGATAGAAAAGAATGAAGACTACGACCGAGAGGAAAAGGAAACTGAGGGTCAAAAGGATGGCACGGGCTAGCGGCATCTTTTCCCCTAAGCCGAGTCCAAGCGAAACGAAAAGCAAAGGAAAGAAGCCAAGAAGAACCAGTTCGGTGATGACGAGACCCCAATTCACGTAAGTTCCGCAGTATAGGGTGGTTAATCCATAAGCGACGATGATCGGGAGGAGAAAGATCGCTAAGAAGAAGCCAAAGCCTTTATGGAAATAGGAGCTGCAAAAACCGACAATCGCAAAGGCTAAAGCCCCCACTAAACAAGCCGCGGCGCCATAGTAACAGCAATAAAAGAAGGGTCGGTTCGGTTCATAGACCATGCCTTGGAGCGGGTATTCAATCGCGTGGTAAATGCAATAAGTCGCCCCGAAAAGGCAAAACAGAATTTGAAAAACGAAGAGAACGATCGAAGATTTTTTGGTCATATCAGTAGACCCATTTGGTCGGCTTTCCATCGACGAAGCGCCAATAATTCGAAGTTTCGCTTTCGGCGGGTTTGGTCGCGGAATAGAGAATGTTATGGGCGTTACTTCCTGCCCAATCGCTCGGCCAAGTCGAAGGAACGGCGGTGAAGTTCAAATAGAAATCCACAGTATAGCTAAAGCCAAACGCTCCAGAGGACATCGAGGTAATCGTCGAAGGGATATAGACGCTTCTGAGGGCTTCCGTATGGTATTCGGTGCTGGCCCATAGCACTTCTTTCGGGAGGCTGGTAATCCCCTCATTAAAGGTGACGTTCTTAAGGGCGGTGCACTCGCTAAAGATGTCCGTTCCTAGACTCGTAACGGTTCCAGGAAAACTCACGCTCGCTAAGACGCTGCTCCCATCAAACGCCATGTCTCCGATCGACGTGACGCCGCTAGGGATGTCGAAACTGCCCGAACCATAGCCGCAGAAAGATTGACTTCCAAAGGAGCGGAGGTTAGAAGGCAGGGTCAAAGTTCCGAGCGCATTGTTGTGGAAATTGAAGCCATTATCGGCGATCGCCGTGATATCTTTGCCTTGATATTGCGAAGAAAGGCGAAGATTGCTCCAGTTATAAGTTGTGCTGGAAGAACCGACGGAATAGGTCCCGCCCGGAAGTAAGGTAAAGTTCAATAAATCGGTGTTCATCGAACTGGTATAGGTCGCCGTGAACTTTGTGTTCTCCGGACTCACTAAGTGCGTGGCAGGATCGGGGTACCAACCGGCGAAAGTGTACATCAAATCGTCGCCGGTTTTGCTGGGGGCAGCGATGTCGAGAGTCGCGGTTTGACCATAGAGGAAATCCCGAGTCGCGTAAACTGTGCCGTCATCCTTGCAGAAACTGACGGTGTAAATCCGGGCGCTCTGAATAAACGTCGGAACGAAGGTCGTATCCCGCAGAATTTGGGTGTCGGTCAAAGAAGGCGACCATTGATCGAAGGCATACGTGTATTGATTATCGGAGGGTTTAGTCGGGTTGGAGGGGGCGATGCTTTCGGTGAGATAGCTTCCATAATCGACCGTGTAAGTCCCTAAGATAGCCGTGGAATCATAATTCAGGAAGGTCGCAGTGTAGCGACGCGTTGTCTTGGTGAAAGTTGGATGAAAATTTGTGGCTTCATGGATCGGAGTCGTCGTCGGATCGGGATACCAGGATGCGAAGGTATACGTGTACTGATCGCTCATCTCTTTGCTGGGCGTTTTGGTTCCCTTGAAGGTAGCGTAGTAACCATATTCCACCATCGCTTCATAAAGGGTGGCCCCACTGTCATCATAGAAAATGCAGTCGTATTGTTGCAGTCTCGTCGAATATTGGGCGTGGAAGTCGGTGTCGGCGTGGATCGGTTGATTCAAATCCCCGTCCCAACCAGTGAAGGTATAAATGTACTGGGCGTCGGTCGGCCGGGTGGGATTACCCTTGGAATAAACGGCTTTATCTCCATCTTTAACTAAAGAGGTTTGGAGGGACCAGTAATCATAATCGAGAAATCGAACCGTATAGTAACCTTCGGGATTTTTAGATGTGGCCGCGGAAGAAGTTGAGGTAACCGGTGGAATGTTTTTCGTTAGATATTGGCCAAGATAATAACCGCCGATCGAACCAGCCACCGTCCAAACGACGAGACCGCCAATGGAAATGCCTAGACCAACTTTATTGAGGGTTTTGTCTTTCGGATTCTGGGCTTGCTTCTTTCCAATGATGGCGAAAATGAGACCCGGAAGAAGGCCAAGCGCCCCTAGAATAATCGAAAGAATTCCAAAGACATGAGGCAATTTAGAGAGGGACTGGATGGGGTTATCGGTTTTTTCTACTGGAACATCATCCGCCAAAAGGTCATTGACCGAGCAGCCAAAAATTTTGGCCATCGCGGTCAAACTATCAATGTCGGGTTTGGAAATATTCCCTTCCCATTTGCTTAGGGTTTGTCGGGTCACATGGAGCTGATCCGCCAGCTGCTCTTGGGTAAGACCCAAAGCCTTACGTTTGTCTTGAATTTTTGATCCTAATCCCATACATTTCTCCGATTTGCGATTCCATTATTGTCATTTGGAGCCTTATCGACAAGCAACGAAGAAGTTTTAAAATGGAAGTTTCGCTTTACATCCTTCGGCTCCGCCTAATCTTTTCGTCTTTTCGGTCGGACTATCTTTCGCGAGGTTTTTTCATCTTTTGATCTCTATCAAAAGAAAAGCCCTGCTTCGATGTGGAGTAAAGAAGCAAGGCTTTGAAGCAGAGAACAAGATTATTTCGGCGAGCAGAACGTCCGCTTTCGGGTGATCGGCAAAGTGCAGAAGAGAATAAAGTAAACAATGCTGAAGACGGCGATAACAATCGTGCCAACTGAAATGATAGCCGTGCCGTTTTGGTTATTGGCGCTCATCCCCGAAATGAAGATGATGCAAGTAATGATGCTTACCACCATGTTGGCGAGAGCGAGTCCAAAGCCCCAGCCCCAAAAAATTCGACGATGCTGCGGATCAAGCCACAAACCAATGCTCATGCAAGCCGAAGGAATAAAGAGTAAAACCATAAGCCAAGTAAAGATTGAAGGCCAAGCGCTCACATTGAACAAAGTTTGGTAGAGGTTAAAACTCGCGTAAATGTAACTGCTGCCACTGCTTGCAATATAGATATTAAGAAACGGCAAGAACGAAAGAATGAGGGCAAGCAGCAAGGCACTCATGCAGAAAATGAAGGCCCCATAATAGGGCTTGCCGATTCCCCGGTCTTCCATCGTGGGGTTCTTTGCCACCACGACCGTTGAAACACTTTGATTCGGGTTCTTGACCTCACCGTTAATGATTTCATCAATCCCGACCTTATAGAAGTTGGAAAGCTTTTCCAAGGTTCCGATATCCGGTACCGATTCACCCGACTCCCATTTGGAGATCGCTTGAGGAGAAACTTGAAAGATGTCAGCCTCATCCTGCTGACGCAGGCTCTTATCGTTCCTTAATTTGGCAAGGAACTGACCCATTTTAACTTTGTCCATGTGATATGCCTCCTTGGACCGATTGCATTGTTGACTGACCCGTCTCATGAAGCAACACACCGTTTCTTGAGTGCCATTCAACCACAAGTTGAACGGCCCTAAATAATACGATGTTGCCTAATCTTTTCAAAGCACTATTTGCAAAAGATGATTATTCTACTTCTAATTGATTCCTCCGAAAAAGCCTTGTCTCTTCTCACCGAAGAAGCAAGGCTGACATCCTTATTGTCTTAGTTATCACTTGGATTCTGAGCCGGAAGTGCGACTTTCGCTTCTTCCGGATTCTCTTTGGTTTCACCAATCACCCCGGCTTCGGTAAAGCAGCCGCAAAGGATTCCAACGAGAACGTTGAGGAACACCAAGAAATTCAAATCGCCTAATTTGCTAGAACCGCTCCAAGAAACAAGCGAGTTCCAAAGGACGACTCGAAGGATCAAAACGCATAAAGCACCAACTCCAAGAAGAATTCCAAAACTAAATTCGACGATCTTGGTTTTCCGACTTTGCCCCGAGGCCGCCATCAGAATAACGAGAAGCACCACCGGAGCGAACAGGAAGACGACGATTTCAGCTGTATAGAAAAGCCAGGCGAGGAATTCCGGATAAAGAAGAGCGTCCGCATAGACACAAAAGGTCGAAAGGGCAAAACCTACAAACATCAAGAGCAAATAGAAGCCGCTCCAAAAGAGGTAGCTTTTCTTAAAGAAATTGTTCCCATAGGCCACCGCTAGTCCGATACCAGCCCCAGTAAAACAGATCAAAGCTGAAATCCCGGTAGCAAAGGAAGTCCCTTGATAATCGACGTGGCCATCGACAAAGTTACCTAAGGCCTCTTCTTTGCTGAGCAAGAAGCAAACCGTGATGGTGGCTAAGGCTGCAAAGATTTCTTGGAAGATAAAGCCAATAAGTGTGTTCTTTCTATGCATTTTATAAATCCTCGTTAACGATTTTATTCGAAGCCAAATGAACATATTCCCCTAAGGCAACGAAAAGAACGGAAAGCAAGATACCAAAGAAGGATAAGAAGGCATAAAAACCCTCGGACATAAAATGAGTTAGACCTAAGAAAACAAGATGAGTGATTAAGGAAGCTAAAGAGTCGATCAATAAGATCAGCCCCGCGTCCTTGATCCAACGAGCCGCCTCTTTGCTAAGGAGCGGAGCGCGGTTCCATTCCTGGGTCACCCGGAAAGCGAGGAAAAGAATAAAGAAACACGGCAAAGAATAGAGTTCATCAAAGCCGAGTCTTAGCACGTTTGAAAGGAATTCCGGCGAACTAAGACTCGTGGATTGACCAAAAGGGAGGAAGCCAGTCTCGTAAGGATAAAATGCCACGCAGATGGCTAGACCCGCAATTCCCATGAGGGCGATTGCGGAACGAAGGAGAATGAGCCAAGTTTGTTTTTTCATAAAGGACCTCTTTTCTTGGGCAACACCACTTTAAGGTCCGGGCAAACAAAAAACTAACAACGGGGGGTTGTAGCCAAAAAGAAGGCCGTTTGGATAGGGTTATCCCAAAAATAAGAAGAGAATGAGCGGAACTAAAACAACGATTTGAACGATCAGGAAGACAATGAGAAGCCAGCGATTCGCTTGGGGGCCACCCGCTAACAGTTTCTCTTCGAACCGGGTGAGAGCAATCCCGGTGAGACCGGCTTTCCGCTGAGCCATTAACGAACCTCTTTCGTAATAGAAGAAGAGGCTACTAAACCAAAATGCGCAAAGGCCAATAAGCAAATAAAGCCAATCGCTTTTCGCGGTCGAGCCTAAGCAACGGCTTACCACAAAGACCACGATGAAATAGAGGAAAAAGAAGAGACCATCATATTCGGCAAAACGGACGATTCTTAATTTGCGAGATTGGCTCAGAAGGATGAAGAAAACGAGGGCGAGGCAACTGAGGAAAAAGACCACCACAGTCGCGATTCCAATCGCTTTGCCATTGCCATTTTCGGAAAAAATATTATGAAACCAATCGAGCAAGGAGCCACTAACAAAGGCAGCGAGGGCAGCCGTGACAACCAAGAAGACGAGAACGATCGCAAATAAAGGGGATACCCGAATCGACTTGGTCTTTTTGGCTTGCTCGTATTCTTCGACCCCGACTAAGTCATCAACTTTGACTCCGTAGAGTTTGGCTAAAGCTTGTAGGGTCGGAAGGTCGGGGTAACCTTTTCCGCTCTCCCATTTGCTGACCGCCTGTTGAGTCACGAATAAAGCCCGAGCGACATCGCCTTGGCTTAGTCCTTTCTCTTTCCGGAGGTCTTTGATTTTATCGGGAAACATGGCTCTCCTAGAATAGTCTTCTCATTCATCGAGGTCAAAGAGAACCGAATTTCTCGACACTCCACTAAAAAGTGTTTGGTTTTAAAAGACTTCCATACTATAGTGGCGAGCGGAGGAAAAAACCCATGCAAAATCAACAGCAGAATGATGAAGCGAAAGCCAAGTGGCTCGAAGATCATAAACAGTCCCGTCACGTCTTTCGAATTCTCGGTTGGGTCTTTCTTGGCATTGGCCTGCTTTGCGAAGGGATCGGCTTAATCAACTTTACGGCCGCGATGCAAACTACAGAGATCCCAAATCTCTTCATGTTTTGCTGGATCGGCGGTCCTTTCCTTTTCGCCGCTTTTCTCTTCTTAAGTCTTGGCTATATGGGCGCGATGGCCCGTTACCAGGCCGGTGAACAAGCTCCGGTAGCTAAAGACACGACAAACTACATCCTAAACGGCACCCGTGACGAGACGGCGAAAACCGTTGCGGCCGTGGTAAAAGAAGTCAAAAACGATGACACCCCTGCCCCGATTTGCCCCAAATGCGGAGTGAAGAACGAAGCCGGTGCCAAGTTCTGTGACCATTGTGGCGCCCCGCTGAGCAAGATCTGCCCGAAGTGCGGCGAGGGCAATGATGGCGATTCGACCTTCTGTCGAAAATGCGGAGCCCCGCTTAAATAAAGGCATGAGGCGAATTCCTAACGGAGTTCGCCTTTTTTCTATCTACAACGAAGCGTTGTTAGTACCTTTCTTTGTTCTCATCTAAAGTAGCGGCAAGGAGATCTTTATGAACCAACATTCCTTGGCCTTACTCGTTCTTATCTTCCCAGTCACTCTCGCTGGCTGCGACTTTGATGACAGTTGCAACTGGCGGTGCACGCCCCAAGAGTTTTTTGGCAATGCCGAAGTTTCTTCGCCGACAAAAGTTCGCTTTTCTACCACCACATCGCTTGGTTCTACGCCGAAGTCAGCTTATGTCACTTGCCCTCTCCCCTACGGAGGCTATGGCGTTTACACCGAATCTTTGGATTTTCAAGATTCGAAGCAGGACCTTTATTCGGCTTTAAAGAAGATCAGCTATACTTCGATTTCCTCTTGGAGCGAATGGACTGAAGACCTCCGGTCCGTCCTCAATTTTGGGGTTTGCCGTCAGGATTATTACTACGTCTATAGTCTTCGGAGCGATGGCCAACTTCTGATCACCTATTCGAATGGTGATATCCTTCCGGAAACTGGCCATAATTTCTATAAAATTTCTCTTGGGGATGTGGAAAAAATCTCTTCCCTCGCTAAAGCCATTTCTCAGCCTCAAAGTTATCTTGACGCCTCGACATTTTCGGAAGCGAAGGGAACCTTCCTTCGGGCTCAGCTGTTTGGGGACTACGCTTCCAATCATTCCTATAAGGGGCACGAAGAAAAAGATCTCGTTAACGATTTAGGCCCCTATGAGGCCAAAGTCAGTTCCGAAGCCTATAGCGGTTACTATCTCAATTACGACTGTGGCCCTTTTAACCGTAACAAAATTGATGGGGAACTTTGGCTTTCTTTCTACCTCGGCGCTTCCAACGCGCAAGTTGTCAAGGACTACCGTTTCTTTGTCGGTGATCCCTTAGATTGGTATGTTCCCGCAGTCTAAACTCCTTAAGAAAAGAAAAACGAATCTCGAGATTCAGACGAGATTCGTTTGGATTATCTGGCGGAGGCGTCGAGATTCGAACTCGAGCTGGGGCTAGGCCCCACTATCGGTTTTCAAGACCGACCCCTTGAGCCGCTTGGGTACGCCTCCGTATTGGTGATCCATCGATGGCTTGAACATCGGACCTGGCGATTATAGGTCGCCCGCTCTAAACCAGCTGAGCTAATGGATCGGCTCCGCTATCGAGGATAGCCTCGATATTATAACCGCCTCTCCTTCATTTCTATAGGAAAATCCATCGGGGCGGCCTCGCTTCAAAGCAATCGACTACTTTGATTCGGGCGGATATTCGACCGGGATGGCTATTCGATAGTTTCTTAATAAGGCATCTTGGGCGTTAAAGTATTTCCGGAAATGCTTAAAGTAACCTTTGACATGGGGATAAACGTAATACGAGGGGATTGAGGGATCGGCCATGATCTTCTTGAAATCATAGATCCCGTTCACCTTCCACGCATTGAGGAAGCCGAAACGGAACGCGTTCTTCGGGCAGTTCATCGTACAGCGCATGCATAAAGAACAGGCATTCGCGTGAATCTTGATCTTGCCTTTCTTGTTCCGATAAAGGGCTTGGTTCGGGCAATTTTTAATGCAACGATCGCAGTTGATGCATTTCTTTCGATTGACCGAAGTGATCCAACTATTGACCGGCGGAGCAATCCACTCGATCCGAAGTAAGACCGAGAGGAACTGGTGGTTCCAAGGATAATGGGGTTTATCGACCTCGCCTTGGCTAAGGCGGATCGCTTCCATCTTGGTGAGGGCATCAAGATACAGGTACATCTGCTTCGCTAAGGAATCGCGGTACCGGAACATGATGTTGTAAGGCATCAAATAATGCTTCTCCATCACGAACTGATAGCCTTTTTTCTTCAGGATCCGATAAAGCTTATGGGAAGACGAATCATTGAAATGGAACGGTTCGCCCGAGGTTTTGAAGATGAAATACTTCTGAGTGCCTTTCGGGATGTAACGCTTCACGAACTTAAGGAAAGCTAGTGGCGTGTTGAACGCGTGGATCGGGTAGCCAAAACCAATGAGGTCATAACCAGTGGGCGCAGGAACGTTATCCAAGGGAGCTTGGTAGCCATAGACATCGACTTGCCAGCCGAGCTCTTCGAGGTGCGCCTTTAAAAAGGCCGCGCATAAAGCGGTATTGCCCGTCCCCGAAAAGTAATAAAGAAGTGCCTTGCTCATTTGAAAGAACGGTTGGGGTAGCAGCGATCCATCATAACCTCGATCGACTCTTTGAGTCCCCCGCGACCGATATGAAGCTCATTGCAGACTTCATCGATCTTTTCTTGCGGGATCACCATGTCTTTCGACATGATGTCGGTCATGACTTTCGGATAATATAAGCCCGGTTCAAGACCTTTCTTCTTGTCCGCGTGAATAATCGATTTGGCACCTAAGCCGCAAACCCAGCCCGCCGGATTCATAATCTTCCGTTTCTTGCCTAAAGCCGCCACCATCATCGTATCGAGCATCCAGTTGTAGGTATGGTTTTCATCAGCGACTGGATAGAAGGCTCCATCCTTGCCGTATTCGAGGGCGCCCACGCCAGCTTCACCCACGTGTTCCACCGCGATCATCGAGGTCGAACCTTTCGGGAAGAAGATCACCTTTTTGCCATAGGCGAAACGATTTAAGAAGACATCGCGCCAAAGCGGAACCCGTTCCGGCATCGCCCCGAAGATATAGGGGAGGCCCAAGGTCACGACTTCCATCGTTTTCTTTTGTTCATTGAGCGTTTTGAATTGGGCTAAGCGCGCCGCGACATAACAATGGTTCTCGGCTAAGTGGGCTTGCGGATAAATGTCATTAAAATACGTGAAGTAAGAATTGTAGACCACCGATTTCTTAATCCCGGCTTTTTCGGCCGCCCGGAAGCATTTGGCGCAATACGTCACCAGCCGGTCATAGAAGAATTCCTTAGCCGGCGCTTTCGGAGTGACCCGATCATCCGGTCCCACCGAGTAAATCATGTAGTCATAGCCTTTCATTAGTTCGGCGAGTTTGTCCTCGTCGTCCTTGAATAGGTCGGCTTCCATCACTTTGACTTCTTTCGGGAACCAATCCCCGAGTTTGATGTCAGGATACGCGATCGAAGCGACTTCGTAGCCTTGCTTTAAAGCCGCGAGGGCGGTGTAATACCCTAAAAAGCCCGTCCCACCTAAAATTACGAGTTTCTTTGCCATGGATTTCTCCTCTTTTCCTAAAAGTTTACACTTTCAGGAGTTTCTCTAAAAGAGGAAATTATTGGAGTAAGTTCTGTTCCTTCAGATAATCGAGCGTATCGTTTATTGCTTGTTCGGCCGACGTCGGAGCAAATCCAAACGTCTTTTTCGCGGTCTCATAAGAGAACTTATTCGCGTGTTTCACCACCCCTAAAGCGAAAGAGGTATAGAGAGGGCGTGAATGATGGATCTTGGCATGGAGAGCGATGAAGGGAAGCCCGAAGTAGGCGAGGAAGTAAGGGAAAACCATGATGGGCTTTCCGTGGCCCCCGTTCCATTTTTTAGCATCGCGGAGGATATCTTTGATTGAAACCCGGTCGCCCGAGAGGATAAAGGAATCGCCCTGATGGGGTCCAAGCGACAAGGTGAGAATCGCTTTGGCGATGTCCCGCATATCCACCAAAGCGTAGCCTCCCGGAACCACCCCCGGAATCTTGCCGTTATGATAATCGCGGACGAGCTGCACCATCGCATTATGGCCCGAATCAAAGGGACCAATCGCCGCCCCCGGATAGACGATGATCGCGTCCGCCCCTTCTTTTTGTTTTTCTTTGATGAATAAGGTAGCCGCGGCTTTACTGCAGGGATAGCCCCCCGCTTTCGAACTGGGGTCCACTAAAGGTGAAACTTCGCTACACGGGGTGGCCGAATGGGCAAAGACATCGACGGTCGAGACATAGATAAAACGCGAGCCGTGATGGGCTTCGAATGCCTTGAAGACGGTCTTGGTTCCTTCGACGTTCGTCGCTTGTAAACGCGGGGTGATTCGTTTGGCTTTGATATCGATTAAGGCCGCGCAATGAATGAGACAAAACGGTTTCCCTTCAAGCCCTTTAAAAAGGGGGTCGAGACTCGCCTCATCTCGGATATCGCCTTTGAAGTAAGAAACATGAGGATCTTTTGAAAGGTAACTGGGTGGGACGAACGCTAAAGCCCGGACCTCGCTTCCGCTTCCTTCAAGCAAATGAATTAAGGTGGTCCCGAGGTGGCCATCGGCGCCGGTAATGATATAGGTTAAAGGTTCATTCATTAGTATTTTTGTGCTCGCTGTTCTGGGTTCAGCATTCCCATCACATAATTATCGCATTTGACCGCGGAGCAAATAAAGCAATAAAAGATTAAGGGGAGCCCGAAGGCGTAGGCAATGTTGGTCGAACCATTTTGGGAAAGGGTCCCGATCGTGACCACGATGATGGCTAGGATCACGAGTTCAAAGAGTCCACCGAGAGCGACATTGGAGGGACTAACCACCGCTTTAAAGGGAATTTTATTCGGCCGTCCCTCAATAAACCAAGCCTCAACCAAATGAAGGAAAATCGAAAGAAAAGAGATGAGGGGCATGCTGAGAAGCCAAGTCCAGTTCCAGAGGGTGGCTAACTTTTGAATGCCGGCGGTTAAGCCCCCGATGATGAGAATGTCGAAAACAAAAGTCAAGCAAGAGGTCCAAAATTTCCGTTTGACCTTCTTACTCCAAATCACCGCTAGAGGAATGTAATAGGCTAGGGCGCACGTCCCGTAGAAATTCGCGGTGGCAAAAAGTTGGAACCAGAAGACCTTGGTATAAGCCCCACTTATCGCCGGATCCAGGGCTTGGGCGGAAGAGGGATAAGTAGTCACACAAAGATTTTTGAGCCCATCAAAAAAGTTTTTGCTCCAGCTCATTGAAGAAAAATTCGCATAGGCCGCATCGAAGCCCTGATTGAACGAAAGGTTCTGGTAGGCGGCATCCGTGTAGGTGTTTAGAGCAGTGAGGTCTTGGCCAGCAAGAGTCTCTCTCATCGCTTTGATGGCGTCGTCCATTCCCCAATAGAGGCCAAAGATATTGGAGAGGTAGCTTAAAAGCACGAGGGGAAAGAAGATGAGAGCAATCACGCCCAAGTATTTGATGTTCTCGCCCAAACTAGCAAAACTGCGTTTAAACATGGAAATCTACGTTCTATTATGTCACAAAACTATTTCGACTTAAGCGGGCCCTGCTTAAAATAGAACTAGATAAAGGAGACATTTATGTCCTCATTTGAAGATCTGCGCATCGTCGATAACTTTTATCAGACCTCGGCCTTCTTCCCGATGCCGACCATTCTGATTGCCACCCAAAATGAAGATGGCTCGACCAATCTTGGGGCCTATTCGCTTTGCTTCCCCTACTACATCGCCGGCAAAAGCTATTACGCGATGATCCTCGAATGCCGGAACTCCTCTCACACCGCTCAGAACTTATTAAGGACGGGGCACTGTGCTTTGAACTTCTTAGAAGATAACCGCAAAGATTTCGCCGAGACCGTGAAGCTCGGTTTCCCTGGCGAAGCGAGCAAAGACAAGATGAAGCATTGCCCCTTCGTTCTCGAAAAAGGGCAAGCCGAAGGCTCCGAACGGCCCGAAGTCCTTCAAAAAGCCTACCAAGTCTTTGAATGCACTTGGGATGATCAGCTCGAAAAAGGTTACGAGAGTAAAGCCAAAATCGGCCAACTCGAAGGGGTCGAAGGGCCTTACAAGGATTTCAACGGCATCACCAGCAAATTCGGTTGCCACTTCATCCTCAAGATCGATAAGATCCTGATGAAGAAGAAATATAAGGACACCATCATTAACGGGGTCAAAGCCTCGGGCTTCCCGAAAGTCCCGGTCGATTATGGCTACCGCGATTCGATGTATTTCTGGTATGAACGCTTCCGGCGCCCGCTCAAGAATCCGATCCCGGCTGGCAAAGAGGCCGACATCCAATCGGTCATGTATGCCGCGAACCGGATGGACGATAAAGTAAAGTTCACGAAAGAGGCTTGCCAAATGCTGGTTCGGGTTCCTCGAATCTTCTTAAAGGCTTGCCTTCAAGGCTGCGTCGATTGGGCTAAAGAGAATAACGTCACCCTCATTACCCCGGTTGAGATAAAGACCATCAACGATAAACGGGCCAAAGAAAAGAAAGAACGTTAACCCCTATAAAAGAAGAAAACCATCGATTAATCGAGGGTTTTTAATTGTTCCATCTTTTTCTATTGGAGCCCCATAGGCTCAAGAAATTATGAAAGAAAAACATGAAATTCAGAATTCTCCATTTTTATGAACAAGACGAATGACTTATTAGTCAAAAACTATTCATTCGTTCCCCAACCAATCAAAATCGCTTTGTCCTCGGCGAAGGCAGCGAACAGACCTTCCAAGATGTAAAGATCGTCAAAAGGAAAGTCAATCTTCAAACGGTCGAAATGGTTTTGAAGTCGAGTCAAAGAATAAGGTCCAACGAGACGAATAAAATCATCTTCCAACTTTTGCGTTCTCTCAGAGATTGGCGCCTCTGTCGCTTTGTTTCCTAAAAAGAGCTGTACAATATCTTTGATAGATTTGCAGTCATCTTTAAGAGAAATGACATCGATTTTGTCGATCATCGAAACCACAAAACGTGGATCTTGGGTAAGTGAGCAATGAAACGTCTTGGCCTCATAGCGAAGGCGGGCTTTCACTTGCTTGCCGAGTTCACCCAAGTCTTTGGCCTGATAAACTTGGGCATACATCTCCCAATCGTTTGGATCTTCGCTTGAAAAGTCATCGAAAAGCTTATCCAATTTCTTGTGGAGAAGAAAAAGGCCGAAAGAGTCTTGGGCGTATTCGCTTTCTTTCCACTTACTTCCTTCAGACACGAATTCACTTTCCATTTTTGTGATTCACTTTCTCGATATGCAGTTTTTCCTCACTGGTTTGATTATAAATCGGATAGATAGTTTTGGCGATTCCATCGTCCGCCTTAACTCCGACATTTACATCACCAACTCTCCCGACGAACTTGATGTTTGCTCCTTTCTTCTTGAACCAAAATTTTGGATGAAGAAGAATGGCTAATCCAGCCCTTTTTACATCCCTATCTTTCCAGCTTTGGGGAAACCACGTGTGACCAAAATCCTTTCGATCGTGTTCCTTTTTTGCAGGAAAAACTTTTCCTAAGCGTACACCATTGTCGAAAGTTTTTTGAATGAGATAGTGATCGTGATGCGCACTAATTGACCGTAGGTTTTTTGAAGTGTGTCCACCCGAGGCTAAATGTGGTTTTTCTCCTCCGCCTTTAAAAACTTTAAAAAAGCCCTTCGTTGAATGCTTAATAGTGCTATGTGGAACCGCCTTGTTAATCTTTGAAACGACCCAAGTAATAAGAAGAATAAGCAGAATCCCTCCGAAAATGGCCATCGTACTTCTAAAGGTTTTGACCAATTGGTCCCAAATGTCTGTTAAATTCATAGTGCACCTCCGTGAGCTTTTGCCCAGAACGAAAGTACAATTGCGTTCCAACAAAAACAAGGCTCTTGGACAACCGGTCCAGTCTTTCGGACAAAACGTCAGTAAAATTCTCTCAACGGTAGAGTTCTTCGATTCCCTTTTCTCTTCTCTCAATCACCATTTTGTATTGTGAAAAAAGTCTTCCAGATAGCCAAAGCGACGCCCCATCAGAAAGAGCCGATAACGATCCGCAAAGAACCCCCGGCCAAACGCCAAACGGGACAACGGACATTTCACCGATCGAAAAAGCAGTCAAAGAAATTGACAAAGCCAAGTCCATTACAAATAGATAAAAAGGACCAAAAGAAAAATCGTCTAAAGCATCCGGGCATTTTGGCGGGACCTCAAAAAAACTTAAGGTGGAAAGAATCAATCCAGATCCCCCAAAAATCAAAGAAATAATAAAAACGCCATCTTGACCCGAGCCTCTATAGGTGAAGAAAACCGAAGTCGTAAGCCCGGCGTACGATAGAAAAGAAACGGCTCTAAGTAACAAATTAGTCTTAAAGATCGGATTATCTTTTGTAACAGCTTTGTAGTACACCTTGTCTGTCTGCTGAACAATTAACGTTTCTTGATCTGAAGATGCGCTAAAGCAGAAAATTACTAGAGCAATTCCTGCTCCGAATCCAAGCAAACCCCAAAAAGGATTCGACTTCGTTAGAAAAAAGGTAACTAAAGAAAAAAGTGCAACGAGAACAGCAGAAAGAACCAAAAACTGAAATGGATTAGAAACGGTTTTCCGATAATGGCGAACATAGATAATCTTTTGAAGGAGTTTTGCCTCTTTGGAAGTCTCTTCGAAACCGGGCATACCAACTTTTTCTTTTTCATCGTAAAAAAGATCATTGGCTGTGACGTTTAAACATTTTGCGGCAACGTCAAACACATCCGTCGGAATCTCATTATTACCATTTTTCCATTTGTAGAGAGTTGAACAATCAACGCTGATTTCCTTTGCAAAATCAGAAAGTTTTATGCCTCGTTTCTTTAACAAAGCAAAAATATTGTGGGCAATTATCGCGCTCCGGTTCTTTTTTGATTCGTGGGGTAAAAATAAATGGATTGGGTTGTTCATTTGTTTAGTATAAGCCCAATTATTGAGTGGAGATAACTTGATGAAAAAAGTTGTTGGGTTTAAGACGATCGTTTAAAAATGAAGGCTTTCAAAAGAGAAGCAACAATGTTAATCCTCAAACTAAAAAATCCCTCCCTGTCGTGTCAATATCTTGACATTTTTTCGGGGGGGGATTTCGTATTTCCTGGTGGCTGAGAGGGGATTCGAACCCTTGACATGCCGGGTATGAGCCGGCTGCTCTAACCAGCTGGGCTACTCAGCCAGGTGAATTTAGGAAGACAACTTGGTGGAGCTTAGGGGACTCGGACCCCCGACCTCATGCTTGCAAAGCACGCGCTCTCCCAGCTGAGCTAAAGCCCCAGAATTTAGGCTTTCTTTCCTAACCGCGAAATTCGCGGCTCGACTATTATATTCAAACTCTTGGCGCTTCTCAATGAGTTTGTATTCTTTTTTCTCAGTCCTTAATCCGATCAATCTGATCCCGAAAGCCCATGTATTCGGAGGCATTAAAGATTCCGCGGCGGTAGGCATCGACTAAAACATCGAAAGCTCGGTCCTTCATCCCTAAAGTAATTTTGGCGTTCAGATCGGCAATAATGTCGGCTTTTTCTTTGCTCATGGTTTTAGCGTAATGACTTCGGCTTCAAAAGGAAAGGCTTCGTTTAGAGGCTAAGATAGCTTTCGGGGCTTTTGCCCTCGCTTAAAAGATAAGAAAGGGTGTCTTTAATCGTCGCCTCAAACGGCCGAACCGTATAGTCCAACTCTTGACTGGCTTTCGCGTGGGAAAATAAGGAATTGCTCCGTAAGGTGTAGAGCGAATAGGAGGTAAAAAGGGGCGGGGCTTTCCGAATCCGATACCAAAGCTCTTCGAGCGGAGCGAAGAAGCGAACGAAACCACCAGCCAAATAGGTCTTGATCGGGGCTTTGTTCAAATCCTTCGCTGCGAGATCCAAGAGTTCTTTGATTGAATGATATTCGCCAGAAAGGATATAGCATTCGCCATTTTTTCCGAGGCGGAGCGCTTTGAGGATTCCGTCCACCACATCTCGGACGTCGACGAAATCGTAGCCCCCTTTGACCGCAGCGGTGAGCTTGCCCTCGCTAAAGTCTTTCAGGAGCGCGACCAAGTGGTTCCGCCCTAAATCGTAAGGCCCTAAGATCCCAGACGGATGAACCACGACGACCGGTAGGCCCTCCTTCGCCAAAGAAAGAACGTGAGCCACCGCTTCGGCTTTGGTTTTGGCGTAGAGACCTTTGACCCATTTCGGATCAAAGTCTGACGTCTCGGAAATCCTGTGACCTTTCGGCTTTTCTTTGATCGCGTGGACGCTGGAAACATAAACGATCTTTTTAACGTGGGTTCGGAAGGCTTCTGCCATCACGTTTGCCGTGCCCTCGACGTTGACCGCGTGGACTTTGGCGTCGTAACGCGAGGCAATGCTCACTACCCCCGCGGCATGAATCAAGAAGAAATCATCGTGGTTCGGATTGTCGAAAAAGGGAAGGAGACTCGCCGGATCCGTCACGTCGCCATAAACGACTTCAACCCGATCTTTCAAAGGAAAAGGCTCATTGGGCAATAAGAAAACCCGGACTGCTTTCCCTTCCTTAAGAAGTTGGTAGCAGGTCGCAAGGCCCAGATGTCCGGCCGCGCCGGTGACGAGATACTTTTCCATAGGTTAACCAAATTCATAGTAGCCTACTTTTGAAGGTTTAAAAGAAAAAGGCATTCCTTTTGGGAATACCTTTCGAATGCGTTATGGCGCGCCAAGCAGGATTTGAACCCGCAACCCCAAGATTCGAAGTCTCGTACTCTATCCAGTTGAGCTATTGGCGCGTGGATAGATTATACGGCATTACTTTAAATCGTGATGATTGAAATAGAAGAATCCACCTAAGAAGGAGCCGATGGTGATTAAGATACTCTCGGTCAAAATAGCAAAGGTCGAATAGGCAGTGTAGTCGACATGAGCGGCGCCGATAGAATCCTCGATGGTTTTGGAGGTAATGGCTCCCACGGTCGATAATCCCGAGGAAGTGGCCACCACTGAAAGATCGCCGGATTGAAGAATCGCTGCTTGAATATCGGGCATCCAAGGCAAGATATAAAAGACGTTCATGTTGGGCTTCTGAACCATCAGGTTATTGGCGACCACGACCAAGCTGACGATCATCGAAGCGACCGAGGCCATCACGACGATCACGATCGGCCAAGCGGGGAACTTGATCAGAACAATCAAGAAGAATGCTAGGGAAGTAATCGCCATTTCATAGACGATCCCTAACAAAAGTGACAAGAAGAAAGGCCCGACGTTTTCATTGGTGAAGCCGTTGGGAAGTAAGATGCTCGATAGGAGGGCGATTGAAGCAGCATAGACCGTGAGCATGACCAGCATATAAATCTGCATGCCAATCCAATAAGCGGTATAAATCTCTTTGCGCGAATAGCCCGAAACGATTTGGTTCCGTAAGGTGCCATAGTTGATCTCGGTGTAGAAGAAAGAAGCCACGCCAGCGACGATTAAAACCGCCGGGACATTATACCCAGGGGTAATGGTTTGAAGGATCATCGATCGCAAACTGATCCCCACATCTTCTGCGGTTGACCCCGTGGAAAGGGCGGCTTGATAGATGACAAAGTAAATAACCGCCATCAAAAAGGCATAGCCAATGGCAATGAAGGCTTCGATCATCGGAGCCTTTTCTTTGCGGAGGCGGAAGAAAACAAGTTTAAGCAGCTTTCCCATTGCTTTGTCCTCCATCCACGAGGTCGACGAAGTAATCTTCGAGTTCCCCGCCTTTTTCTTTGACCGACTTTAACCGAAGCCCTGAATCCGTTAACGCCATGATGACTTCGGCCGATTCGGTGTAGCCCGTGACGTTAATACCCCCACTTTCAAGAAGCTGGAATCCTTCATCAAGCAGTATCTTTTTAGCTTTGGAATCGTCATCGGTTTTGATTTCGAGATTGCGTTTCGACGCGGTCTCTAAATCGTGAGCGGAGATCTCTTTGATGATCTTGCCGTTATCGATGAAGGTGTAATCGGTCGCGAGTTTGCTAAGCTCCGAGAGAATGTGAGAGGAGATCAAAATCGTGATCCCCTGCTTGTTGAGGTTCAAAAGAAGTTCCCGAATCTCGCGGATACCTTCGGGATCAAGGCCGTTCGTCGGCTCATCCAAAATCAAGAGTTTGGGATCACCCACGAGCGCCATCGCGATGCCAAGGCGTTGCCGCTGGCCTAACGATAAATCCTTCGCGTGTTTTTTGTTCTTTTTTAAAAAATCCAATCCAACAAAATCGAGTTTGCCGTCGATATAGGCGTTCATGTCTTTTGGCGGGACTGCCATCAGGATGCAACGAGTATATAGGTTATCGTGAGCGGACATCGAAAGATAAAGAGCTGGGGTCTCGACCATCGCGGCAATATTGGCCCGTAAACGGACCAACTTTTTCGGGTCGCTCTCCCCCATGATCGAATAGGTGCCCGAAGTGGGGTGGGCCACATCGGTAAGCAGACGAATCAGGGTCGTTTTTCCCGCCCCGTTTTTGCCAACGAGTCCCATGATGGAACCAGCGGGAATCCGGAAGTTCACATGATCGAGGACTGTCTTATGGCTGTAGACCTTGGTGAGGTCACGCGTTTCAATGACGTTTTCCATATGAGGACAATATAGGCTTAAAAAGGTAAAAGACAAAGAAAGAAAAAGAAAGCGACCCATTTTGGATGGGCCGTTTTCCTTAAAAGGGGGGATGGATAGGGCAAAATTAGATGACGTGAGTGTCTTTCAGCAAGAGCTCGATGTCAGTACCTTTGACCTTCTTGAGGGCTTTCTTAAGCACCAACTTCTCGACTGGGGAGAGTTTGGTCGAAGTAATCGGCTTTTGGTCCAAGGCGTAATAGGTCGCCCGTAAGAGCTCGCGGACGTCGTAGGTCGATCCCCAAACTTCAGGGACGCCCCGATCGACATTGAGGAGGGTATAGACCGCTTCCATGCCTGTCCGCATCGAGTATTCGGTCGTGAAGATGGTGTCGCGCGGAAGTTCAGCGAACTGGCCAATGAAGGCGAAGTTGACGCTTCCTTGTGGCACCACAAGCGGACGATCGAGATGAGTCCGCGGCATAAAGAAGGCATTGATGTAAGGTAAGAAGCTCGTCGTGGTATTGCAATGTTTACTCGCGATCTCGTGGATCTGTTCGGTCGGAACGCCGATGTGATAGAGCCACTCCTCGCAAATTTCTTCGCCGGTGCAATCCCGCATCGCTTTTTTGATGTAGTTGCCAGGACGATCGGTGAATAAGCCGTAGAACCAGACACAGACTTGCTTGCTCGATTGATCGAGGAATTGGGGCTGACGGTTGACAGTCCAAGAGCAATACCAATTGGGTAGGCTATCCTTCACCGTCACGATGCCGCCCGTCACGACATTGCCCGAATGGGGGTCGCGTTTGCAGATCGCCGTGATATAAGGAATGACCGATTCATCGAGGGTCGTAATCGTCGCGGACATCCAGTTGGATTTGCTGATGTCGCCGCAGAACTTCTGCGGATGGCCGAAGCTTTCATCTTGGGCGGCGATCCGATTCCACATATCCCAGGATTCCCCGCAGCCATTTTTGAGTTTCGAGAGATCCGGCGCATGGGTTTGATCCCCATAGCAAGTGCTATCGGTGCAGCAACCGTTCGTGATGAAGACTAAGTCATCTTCCATTAAGTCGATCGAACCTTGAACCCCGTCTTTCACGTAGATGATTTTCTTCGCGACCTTATGATCTTTCTTTGCGGTATCGAAGAGAACGTTTTGAACATCGATTCCGAACTCGAAGGAGACATTGTGGGCTTCAAGATAATTCATTAACGGCAGGATCATGCTGTCATATTGGTTGTATTTGGTGAAACGAAGAGCCGAGAAATCCGGTAAGCCATCGATATGGTGAACGTAGCGTTGGAGGTAGCGTTTCATTTCGAGGGCCGAGCTCCAGGTTTCAAAAGCGAACATCGTCTGCCAATAAAGCCAGAAATTCGATTTCCAGAAATGGTCATCGAAGATCTGATCGATCGCCATATCCTCGAGTTGGCTTTCGGGAGTGAGATAGAGCTTGGTCAATTCCTTTTGGGCTTCAGCGTCCAAGGTGAACTTCCGATCGGTATGGGCGTCTTCGCCCCGATTGAGGGTAGCCCGGCAAAGCGAATAGTTCGGATCCTTTTTGTTGAGCCAGTAGTAATCATCGAGGACGGAAACGTTGGGGTTATCGCGACTCGGGACATCACGGAAGACATCCCACATCACTTCGAAATGGTTATCCATCTCGCGGCCGCCCCGCATGATGAAGCCTTTGCTCGGATCATGAATCCCGTCGGTCGAACCGCCTGGGATCGGCAGCTTTTCTAAGACGTGAACGTGTTCGCCTTTCATTTGGCCATCGCGGACCAAATAGAAGGCAGCGGTGAGACCGGCCAAGCCGGTTCCAATCACATAAGCGCTCTTCTTATCGACCCCCTCCGGTTTTTGCGGATGGGCAAACGCCTCGTAGTTTCCAGCAGAATGGTACATGTGAATTCCTCCTAAGTGAATTCTTGTAAGCCCCCTCAATCTAGTCACGCTAGCCCCGGCACGAAAATGACAAAAAGAAAGAGGTGAGCGTTTTTCGCCCACCCAATTTCTCGTGTCAAAAATTAGGACAAAGGGGTTAGAGTGTCTTATCAATCCGATAATTCTCGAGGGCTTGGATAATCGTCCCTTTAATCAAAAGAGCGATCCGGTCAATGATGAGTTGAGGATCTTCATTCATCCCATGTCCGATCCAGTCGAGAACCAGTCCGACGAAAGCGTACTTGTAGAAATTGGCGATAAAAGCTTTATCGTCTTCCCGCACATGCATGTTGACCGAGAGTTCATCCACCACATTCTTTAAAAGAGGAAAGGTGAGCTTATAGAGATAAAGTTCAAGTTGATCCCGCGAGACCGAATGGTAGATGTTCATCACAAAACGTTCGTCCGCTTTCATGAGTTTGAAAATATCGAGGAAGCCTTGCTGCCAGGAATCGTAATGCTTGTTATCTTGAAGAACCTTGTCGCAATCTTCGAGGCAAGTCCATTCAATGAGATCGGCGATGTCTTGAAAGTGATAATAGAAAGTTTGGCGGTTCACGCCGCAATCTTCCGTGATGTCGCTCACGGTGATTTTATTGAGGGGACGGGTAGAGAGAAGTTTTTTTAATGAGGCGCTAAGCGCCCTTTTGGTGATTTCGGACATATGTCTATATTATTGTAACAAATTACGACAAATTAGAAAGAGTGATTAAAACTCAAAACGGAAAAATTGGAGATAAGCGAAAGTGGATAACCCCCTTCTTTTGGGCTTAGAATAGGAAGCATGAATGATTTAGAACCCCTTTATCTCTATATCACGAAAAGAAGGCAAGCCCTCGGCCTGACTCAGCGTTATCTCGCCGATCGGCTCGGTTATACTCCACAGGCGATCAGCAAATTTGAAAGCGGCGAGAACGAAATCGCCCTCAATGTTTTGCCGATGCTGGGGAACGTCCTCGACCTTTCGATGAACGATATTTTCGCGCGGCGAATCCCCAGTGGAAAGCTCACGGAAGCCAACAAGACCATCGACTTAAGCCTCCTCACCAAAAACTTATGGGCTCTCCGTTACCAAAAGAAGTTGACCCAAAAGCAAGAAGCGGTTCAATTCGGAGTCTCGGAGCGGAGCGTTCGCAATTACGAAAAGGCCGACTCTTTCCCTTCGATTTCTTTCGTGGAAGCCGTGATGGACTATTACCAAGTCGGGGCGGAAGAGCTGCTCTATCAAGATCTTCATAGCGCCGCCCAGAGTCAAAGACGTCATCAAATCTTCAAGATCGTCTTCCCGGTCTTGGCTTTCCTTTTGGTCGGGGGAGCCGCGATTGGCGTGCCCGTGGCGATTCACTCTTCGCAAAACCACGCCGTGACTTCTTCGAGTGCCCTCTCGGAAGCTCCGGCCAGCAGTGCGGCCCCAGTTTCAGAAACGTCCTCCTCAGTTGTCTCGGCCAAATCCATGAAAAAAGCCTACCCGATCCGTTCCTATTTCCCGGATCAAAAGTAGGCTCCTTCTTTTGTTACTTAGTTCAGATAAAGAGCGTCGTCGCTGCTTTTTGACATTCGGCGAGATAGGTCGCAACTCCGACATAGTCAATCCCGTCGATCAACTCTTCCTTCTTGATGCCCATGATATCCATCGACATGGTACAAGCGAGGAAACGAACCCCGGCTTTTTGGGCATTGGCAAGTTGCTCTTCGAGGACCGGGACGTTCTTATTCTTCATGACGCCCCGCATCATCTTCGACCCCATCCCCATCATGTTCATCTTGGAAAGCTTGAACTTTTTGGCGCCTTTCGGCATCATCCAACCAAACATCCGTTCGATGAAACTCTTCTTCACGTGGGGTGACTTTGGTTTCCGTAAGAGATTCAGTCCCCAGAAGGTGCAGAAGACTGTCGCCGGTTTCCCCATCGCTCGGGTTCCTTGAGCAATGATCATGGCCGCTAACGCCTTATCCATGTCGCCGCTAAAGAGAACGATCGTCGTCCCCCCGTTATTCGGCGTTCCAGTCGTATTCGCTTGTACCGGCTCGCCCTTTTCCACCACCGCGACGATTTTGCCGCCTTGGTTAACGTTAGAAATCACCGTGTTGCCAGTCGTCTTCGCCCAAAGGTCAATATCGGATGCAAAGCCGCAATCGGAAGCGACAATTTTCATCCGCTGACCCGGCTGGAGCTTCTCGCTGGCCTTGCTGGCCTCCATGATCGGACCCGGGCATTGTAATCCGGTCGCATCGATCTCTACCATCGGCTCGGAATTAGAAGGAATTGTCATAGCAATGCTTTCTCCTTGGTTTTCTTTTTTCGTAACAGTCAACGGAGCTTCGATTGTTTTCTTTAGTCGCATCCCGCCTTCAATGTTGATGAGGTTGGTATAGCCTTCGCCTCGGGCGAGGCAAATCCAAAGGTAGGCGGTGAGGCCCACGTTGCAATAGACCACGATCTTCGCCGCTTTGTCTTTCGGCAGTTTATCGAGATTTTGTCGGAGCGTCACAAAGGGGATATTGACCGCACCCTCCATATGCTCCATTTGGAATTCCATCGGAGTCCGGGCGTCGACCAATAAAGCATCTTTAGTTTCCCTCGCCACATCGGCAAGCCGGATTTGACGATAGGCCCCGGTCAAAAGATTGCTGGCGACATAGCCGGCGATATTAACCGGATCTTTTGCCGAGCCATAGGGCGGAGCGTAACTGAGTTCCAAATCCATCAGATCTTGGACTTTTAAACCTCCGGCGATGGCGGTCGCAACAATATCAATCCGTTTTTCGGCGCCTTCATGTCCGATTGCTTGGGCACCTAAAAGGGTCCCGTCTTTCGGGTCGAAGATGACTTTGAGCGTCAATAAGGAAGCCCCCGGATAATAACCAGCGTGCTGGTTCCGCTCAATCATAACGCTTTGATAGGCCCGGCCTTTCTTAGCACACAGGGCTTCGCTATACCCCGTCGCGGCTCCGGTTTGATCAAAGACTTTGACGACGCTCGTCCCGATTGCGCCATGGTAAGTAAAGTGAAGGCTATGGATCACATCGGCTACGAGCCGAGCTTCTCGGTTGGCCGGCCCGGCTAGAGCAATATGAGTTTGTCCAGCGTCGGCTAAGGGATCCTGAACTTCCGCGAGGTCCCCAATGCAGTAAAGATGAGGAACCACCGCTTGGGTGGTTTCGTCATAAACTTCCATCTTAGGGCTCGTCAAAACGTAGCCATCTGGCGCTAAGGCAAGATGGGCGGATTTCGCCAACTCGTTCTCGGGTGAAATCCCTAAAGAAAGAACCGTGAGATCGCTGGTTAAGGTCTCACCGTTTGATAAGACGATGGTTTTCCCTTGGTCTTCGAAGCGATCGATTTGAGTGCCTAAGTGAAGGGCGACTCCATGGAGAACTAACTCGTTTTCAAGGAACTTCGCCATTTCTTCATCGAAAGGCGGAAGGATTTGCTTCCTTCCTTCGACCAAAGTCACGTCGAGCCCACGCATCTTCAAATTCTCGGCGACTTCGACTCCGATGAAACCTCCGCCAACGACCACCGCTTGTTTGGCTCCTTTTTCGAGGCAAGCCGTAATCGCATCCACGTCCTCCATGTTTCGGAGATAAAAGACGTTTTGAGCTTCGGTTAAGCCCGGGAGCGGAATTTTCCTAGGCGAGGCCCCTGTGGTCAAAATCAAGTCATCGAAAGACTCTTCGTAGGTTGTGCCATCTTCAAGTTTTTTGATCGTGACCGTTTTCTTTTCACGGTCGATCCCAAGGACTTCTTCATGGATTCGAACATCGAGGTTGAATTTTGCTTTTAAGGTTTCTGGCGTCTCTTGGAGTAGCCGTTCCCTCTCTTTAATCACCCCGCCGAGATAGTAAGGAAGACCGCAGTTCGCAAAGCTCACATAACCGCTCCGCTCCAAGAGGATGATTTGGTCCTGCTCCGAAAGTCGACGTAACCGCGTGGCGGCCGTCGCTCCTCCCGCTACGCCACCGACAATGAGAATTTTGCTCATGTTCGATCCTTTCCCTTTCGAGATTTAACGATGCTAAAAAATCATTTTTATTATAGCGATTCCCTTAGGAGAAAGAAGAGAGACGCACTCCTAAGAGAGAACGCTCTTTTCGTTTCAGTAAGGAAAAGAAGGCACCCTGTATGCTATTATTGAATCATGGAAGCCTGGCTTAGCAACCTCGTGATGACCTTGCGGTGTCTGATCTCCATGGGCCTCGTTTTTTTGCCGGCTTTTGCTTTGCTCCCGACCCTCCCTTTAAAAAAGAGAATCATCCTTTTTGGAATCCTTGCGGCGTTTGGGGTTGCGGCTTCAACCACCATCGTCGTTCTCTATTCTTGGGGTCCTGATTATTACACTCTCCTCGAATTGCTTTATCTTCCGCTGATGGTGGCGGGCGTTTTGATCGCCTTGCCTTTTTATTGGCGAAAGCTCTGGTATTTCTTGTTCGTTTTTACTTTATCGCTCACCCTCTACCTCATCGTCAATTTCCCGACCGAAATCTTGCGTCGCTATTTACCTGATCACGTTTGGGGTGAAAGTTTGTACCTGATCATTCGGCTGGTTTGGCTCGGTTTCTTGTTCTTCCTTTTTTATCGTTTCTTGCGCCCTCGGATGCTAACCGCCGAGGCCAAAATCGGGCGCCGTTTCCTTTACCCCTTCATTTTGAACTTGCTTGTACTTGGTCTGCTCGTCTTTATCGGAATATTCCCCGAAATGTGGTACAAGCGCGATAACAGTGTTTTCTACTTGATCGGCTATGCCGCCTTCTTCATCCCGGCCTCCTATCTCGTCATCAGCTTATTTATTCGGGTTCTTCTTTCGGAGAACACCGAAAGACAAAACGAAGCTCTCTACGCTTTAAAAGTGGCCGGATTAGAAGAGCAGCTTCGACAAGATGAAAGTTATCGCGAAGAAATGGCGAAGACGCGTCACGATCTTCACCACCACGTCGAAGCGTTGCTCGGATTACTCAGCGAAAAGAAAGATGCAGAGGCAATCCGCTACATCGAAGCCTATTCGGCGGAGCTCGCCCCGGTCGCCCCTTCTTTTCATACCGGTTCTTATCCTCTCAATGCCATATTTTCGATCTATGAGAAAAAAGCAAAAGAGGCGGGAATCGCCTATGACATTAATGTTAATCTTCCGACCAACTTCCCTTTAAACGACACCGAAACGATCACTTTATTCGCCAATCTCCTTGAAAACGCTTTGCATGGAGCCGTGGCTTCGAAGATGGATCATCCTTTTATTCGGGTCAAAGGGCAAATCCTCAAATCATTCTTTGAGATTGAAGCCGAGAATTCTTCTGCTCCCGTCGCCTTCAAAGAAGACATCCCCTTACGCCAAAATGGGGAACGGGGCATTGGGGTCGAACAAATCAATTCCGTCATTAAAAAACATGAAGGAATGATCAACTTTATGTTTGAAAATGGTTGCTTCAGCGTGAAGGGCGTTTTGCCGTTACTTCCTTAAGAGCCAAGATAGGATAAGAAGGCCGCGGTGACGGCCTTTTTCTTTTCCCGGGGGACGGGCAATGTTTCGCCGGTCGAGAGGACTAAGCCTTCCGACTTTAGACTACGAACGTAGTCGAAATTGACGATATAGGATCGCGTTAAGGGGAAGAAACGGGCGTCATGAGCGAGAAGAGACAGGACTTCTTCCGTGGATTTCCGGACCGAAATGACCCCGTTCGCGGTCTTGAAATCTTTGATGTTCCCAAACGATTCAACGTAGATAAGATCGCGCAAGAGGATCGGCTGGAATCCCCCTTTGCTCTCGAGAACGATCCGCTTGTCCTTGCGGGCCACCCCTTCTTTTATCCGCCGCAAAGCTTCTTCAAGGGTCTTCGGATCGATCGGTTTGAGCAGATAATGGGCCGCCCCGAGTTTGAAGGCTTCGACCGCTTCTTCCTGGGACGAAGTCAAAAAGACAATCCAGGGGTCTTTGATTTCTTTTTTGAGATGATTGGCTAAATCAATTCCGGTTTGCCCATCGATATAAATGTCGAGAAAGAAAGCATCGAAAGTCGCTAAATCAGAAACCAAAAAAGGCTGGGATCCGCTAAAGGGAATGAGGGTTACGTCTTTCCCTGATGGAAGCGAAGCAACGAGGGACGCTAACGAGGCGAGAAAGGTCGGGTCGTCATCGACTGCCGCAATTTTCATTAGCGTCATTATAAAGAAAAAGAAGGGAGGGTGTAGGGGGTTTCGACGAAAACAATGGTGATTTGACCCTCAAAACCCTTAACGACCCGCTAGCGACTAAAAAGAAAACTCCTGAATTCTCCTTTTGAGAAAGGAGGTTTCAAGGAGTTGTTTCTAAGTCAATCAATCGTAACCGTAAGATAAGTTTTAGAACGTGAGCGTCTGATAGCGGGGTAAGAGTTCAGCCAATTCTTTTTGGCAGAGCGAAATCGAAGGTTTGCCTTCTACGCCATCTAAGCCATAGCGGCGGATGCTGCGACGGAGCATCCGGGCGTAACCCAGAATCCGGGACTTATCCACCACTTCGTTGATTTTCTCTTCATCGGAGGTGCCGAGGTATTGAGCCATGCACTTATGGAAGAAGGTCTTGGCAAGATCATAGGGGATTCCTAAGAATTGACCGGCTTGCGAAGGATCGGCTTCTCCAAAGCCCACGAAGCCTAAATACATCGAAGCGAATTCAAAGATCGGGTGGCCATAGGATAAGGTATCCATATCGATCAGAAGAACTTCGCCTTTTTGGAGCATGACGTTCTTGGTGTGATAGTCGCCGTGAATCATCTTGTGAACATCGGGAACTGCTTCGATGAGTGCAGTGAGTTTATCGGCTTGATCTTTCGGAAGATAATCAGCGAGGAAATGGGCATAGTCGAGATAAACCGCCCGTTTATCCGGCATTTCACCCGGCTCGACATTGGTGCTATGAATTTTCTTAAGAAGATCAACGAACATCTTGACGATGTCATCGATTTTGCTCGGGTCTTCCATGAGGAGTTTGCTGAAGCTCTTCGCACTCAAAAGTTCAAAGACCGAACCGTAACCGTTACCGACTTTCACGACGTCATAAGGAATTGCGGTCGGGATGCCTTTCACAAAGGCTTTCCGAGCCAGTTCACGTTCGCGTTTGATATCGGGAAGAGAATCGGGGTTGTTATAGACCTTGATGATGGTGTCGGCGTCGATCCGATAAACCTTGCCGTTGGCGCCTTGACCGATGACTTCGCAGCCTTCGATCGAAAGGACCCGGTAAGCTTTTTCAATCGGGATCATCTCACTAAACCCGGTCATTTCAAGGACTTCAAAGACGGCCGAAGAAACGTTGATCATTTTCAAAGTCGGTTCGACTTGGGAAAGCCTTAAAATCACCCGAAGACCCGCACTTGAAATGTACTCAAGGTTTTGGGCATCCAAGGTAAAGTTGCCTTCCTTGGATTTGACCCGGGCCTCATTGATCGCCGCTTCAACCGCCTCGGCGTTACTAGAGTCGATGTGACCGCTTAGTTCGATTACCAAACCGTCTTTTTCAACTCGGCTTTTCACGTTATCCATGGATTTATTCTCCTCCTTTTGGAGCGGATACGATGTTTTTTTCGATCGTCACGTAGTTGTGACCATTGTTAATGCCATAGACGAAATGGTCGGCGATTTTCCCTACGATGAATAAGCCGAGACCACCCACTTGCCGTTGATTGGCCGGTAAAGTAGTGTCCGGTTTAGCCGCCTGGGTGGGATCGTAAAGTTCCCCGGCGTATTCAAAGGTGATGATCACGGAATTCGCGTGGACAAAGACCCCGAAATCGCAGCGAGGCGACCCCGAATATTTCACGATGTTCGAGAAGATTTCATCGATCACGATGTCGAGCTTATCCGCGATGGTCGCGGGGACGTTTTTCTCTTTGAGATTTTCTTCAAGGAAAGCCGAAAGAACAGCGATATTCTCGGTCTTCGCATCCACTTCTTTATGATGGAAGAAGTCGACGAATTGAAGCGCGAGCATCGTCATGTCGTCGGATTGGGCCGCGCCCGCAGTGAACTTGGTCACATCGGCTTTGACCGCATCGAGCGCGATCGCAGGCGTATTGGTGATCGGAGCGGAATTAGCGAGCGCAAGCAGCCGCTTTTCGCCATACTGTTCAAGATTGGCGTTCATCGCTTCGGTGATGCCATCGGTGTATAAGAAAATCCGATCGCCTGGGCTCATCAGCAAGGTATAGGGTTTGTATTTGCTTTTGCGGGACCCAGCCAAAACGAAACCCGAGATGTTCTTCAGGTAGTCAAAGGGTTGGCCCACTTTGCTGAACAAAGGGGGATTATGCCCGCAGTTCACATAGGTGAGTTCGCCCGTTGAAATTTGGAGGCTACCGACCCATGCGGTCACAAACATTTGCTGATCGTCACCCTCTAAGAGTTGCTGGTTGGTCTTGCTCATCGCATCGGCCAAAGGAAGGCCCGATTGAACGTTGTTTTTGATCAGAGTTTTCGCAATCACCATGAAAAGCGCGGCCGGGACCCCTTTGCCCGAAACATCGGCGACTAAGAAAACGAAATGGTCATAGTCGGTGAAGAAGAAGTCGTAGAAGTCGCCCCCGACTTCCTTGGCTGGAACCATCGAAGCCGAAATCGAGAATTCTTGGCGTCCGGGGAATTCCGGGAAGATTTTCGGAAGCATCGAGCCTTGAATCGAGGTCGCGACCCCGAGCTCTCCTTCCACTTGCTTCGCATGGGTTTCAGTATCGCGGTACCCTCGGATTTTATCAAAGACATACATCAAGAGGCCGAAGCCCAACATGTTGGTTAATATGAAGGGGGCAATCAGGTCTTTTAAGGCATTCCAAGCATAGCCGGCATCATGCATAATCGTCAGATAAACAAAAGCTAATGTTAAATGAAAAACCTCACTTAAACCGCCGATGAGAAGTCCCCATAAGCCTCGATGCTTCGCCTTGCGGAACCACGGATGTAAGAAGCCAGTCACCATTGCGATGACAAAAGTTGAAATCGCGCAAGGAATCGTCGTGCCCGAAAGCATCGAAGTCGAAGCGTTTCCTGCCCTCATCCAAGGGTAAAAGAGGCGGAAGACGCCCGCCATCGTTCCCGCGATTAAGCCGCCTAAAGGTCCCCCTAAAGCGCCGCCAAGCATCGCTCCAACATCGCGAATGGAAATCTGAGTGTTGCTCTCCGGCATCGTATAACCGGCGATGGTCGCGTAGATTCCAAATAAGCCACCGGTCACCCCTAAGAGAACATGGCGGAGAGTCCGGCCCTTCGTTTCACCATTCAGCTTAGCAAAAGAATGGGTTCCGGCCAAAAGAACAGCGAGTAGATCGATAAACGCGATCGCGCCGAACATTTTGACGAGCATCTCAAGCCAATCCATAGTGAATTCCTAAGAAGGGGATGTCTCTTCTTCCAGTTATTCTTTCATGCGGGCTAAAAAAAGAAAAGACCTTAATGGTCTTCTTCAGCGAATTTGAGGAACAAGTGAAAAAGAATCAAGACACTTTAGGATGAGCTTTTAAGAAATGGGCGAGCCGTTTCATCGCTTCTTTTAAAATATCGAGAGAATAGGCGTAGGAAATCCGAATGAAGCCCTCGCCTTTTTCTCCGAAAGCGGTCCCAGGGATCACCAAAAGTTTTTCTTCGCTAAATAGTTGGCTTACGAAGGCATCACTGCTAAGTCCGCGCCCCGCAATATTCGGAAAGACGTAGAAAGCGCCTTCCGGAGTAAAGCAAGAAAGGCCCATGCTCTTGAAGGTTTCAATCAAGAAGAGTCGGCGCGCGTTATAGGCGTCCCGCATCTTTAGGGTTTCTTCCTCTTCGTGCTCCATCGCATCCACCGCGGCAAATTGACTGATGGTCGGAGCGGCCAAAAGCGTGAAATTGTGGATCTTCTTTAACCGTTGAAGAATATCGGTGGGGCCGCAGACATAGCCGAGGCGCCAGCCGGTCATTGCGAACGCTTTCGAGAAGCCGGAAATATAGAGGGTCCGTTCCTTCATTCCTGGAAAGGAAGCAATCGAACAAGGCTTCTTTCCATAGGTGAGGTCGGCGTAGATTTCATCGGTAATCACCAGCAGGTCGTGCTTCACCGCAATTTGGGCAATCGCGACCAAATCTTGGGGTTCCATAATCGCCCCGGTCGGATTGTGCGGATAGTTCAAAATGAGCAATTTGGTGAGGGGCGTGATCGCGTTTTCGAGGTCTTGGGGTTGAAGGCGGAACGCTTTATCTTCATGGAGCGGAACCTCCACTACTTTGCCACCCGCTAACTCAATGAGCGGAGCATAGGAGATATAAGAAGGAACCGGAAGCAAAACTTCATCGCCTTCATTGAGAAGCGTTCTTAAAGCGATATCGATCGCCTCGGAGGCTCCGACGGTCACCAAAATCTCATCGCTCGGGTTATAGGAAAGCCCATAATGGCGATCAAGGTATTTGCTGATGGATTTCCGTAATTGGGGCAGACCAGCCCCATCGGAATAAAAGGTATAGCCATTCTGAATCGAAGCGATACCGGCCTGCTCAATTTCGAAAGGAGTTTCGAAGTCCGGTTCGCCAATGCTTAAAGAGATGACCCCTTCTTTTTTGGTCAAAGCAAAATCCACCTTCAGTTTCGAAGGTGGGATGGCTTCAAGGCGTTTCGAGAAGCGGGACCCTTTCATAATCCGCGATTGATCCGTTTATCTTCGGGCGTATCGTCCATCACGACTTGATGGTCTTTGTATTTGCGGAGAATGAAGTGAGTCGAGGTCGAAGAAATTGACGGCAGCGTCGCAAGCTTTTCAAAGACGAACCGTGAGATCTCTTTGACGGATTTCCGTTCGAGCATCACCGCGAAATCGTAGCCGCCTGACATCAGATAAACCGCCGAAACTTCGGGGAATTTGCTGATCTCATGAGCGATCTTGTCGAAGCCGATTCCTTTTTGCGGACTGACTTTGACTTCGATGAGGGCGTTGGTCTTGTCTTCGTTTTCTTTATCCCAGTTGATGACGGCTTGGGTCGCAAGGATCACTCCGTCGTCTTTTAAATCGTCGATTGCGGTCAGCACTTCTTGTGGCTTCACGTCGAGCCGTTCGGCCAAAGCTTCAACGCTTAAAGTCGCGTCTTTCTCTAAGAGTTCAAGAAGTTGAATTGTTTTTTCTTTTCCCATAATAAAACCTGCTTTTGTTAATGATAGCCGTTCTTGAGATCAAAATGAATGTTAGATCAGCGCGTCGAGCTCTTTTTCCATCCGAGCGTTCTTCTTCGGGTGGGGATGAGCGATTAAACGGCCTTTGATGAAGACCATCTCGGGCTGGCGTAAAACTTTCAGATCTTCATAGGGGTTCTTCGAAAGAACAATCAGGTCGGCGGATTTGCCAACCGCAACGCTTCCAGTCTCTTGTTCAAGATGGACGATGCTGGCGTTACCTAAAGTAGCCCGGTAAAGCGCTTCTTCATTGCTCGCTCCCGTGAGTTTAGCGAAGTAGCAAAGCTCTCGCCACATCCCACTTTGGGCGGCGAAAGGGCAAGCTCCATCGGTGCCTAAACCAACGGTCACGCCATTTTTCCGGGCGGCCTTTGACGCTTCGATGATCCCATCAGCCACGATCTTGCACGAAGCGATCTGAACCGGGGTGTAACGCGAATACTCGGGCGGCAAAGTCACGCTAGGATAGGCGGGCGAAATCGTGGTGATGATGGCGCTCTTACTGCCTTTAAACCGCTCGACGATGTCCTCATCGAAGAACGAGCCGTGTTCAATCGTGTCCACTCCGGCCTTTAGGCACATCCGGACCCCTTCGGTGCATTCGGTGTGAGAAGCAACCATCAAACCATTCTTGTGGGCTTCTTCCACCACCCAATCCACTTCTTCCTGGCTCATCCGGACATCGCCAGGATGTTTCGCATCGAGGGCATCCATGACCCCGCTCGTTAAAGTGATCTTAATCAAATCGACATGATGCTCGATATTCTCGTGAATCTTCGCGAGATATTCTTCTTTGCTTTTGCAGCTGACCGCGATTGTCCCATCGCCATGGCCGCCCGGGCAAGTGAGAGCGGGTCCAGAGACCAGCATCCGTGGCCCCAAATATTTGCCGGCATTGATCGCATCGCGGACATCGACATCGACGTAACGCATATCGCCAACGGAACGAAGAGTCGTTACCCCGCTATAGAGAGCGGTCTGGACGCACTCTTTTGCAGTCTTTCGAAGATACCATAAGCCCAAAGGTGAGGCGGCAAACTTTAATAACCGTGCTTGCGATTTTCCTTTATTGGCAATCGCCTTTTTCGGAACGCCATTTCCAAAAAGATGGGTATGAAGATTGATAAGACCTGGGGCCAAATATTGGCCATGGAGGTCCAAGAGAATCATGTCCGTCTCTTCGACGATTTCCGGAAGGATCCGTACAATTTTTCCTTCTTTGATTTCGACCGATTGATCGGAAACGATTTGGCCTTTTTCGACGTCGATTACGTTAACGTGCGTGAGAACGTAGTGCTTTTCAGAACCCATAAAAAATACCTTCTTATCTCGGCTTTAATATAGTCGCTTCCTCAAATATTTAAAGTTCTATTTGCTTAACGAAGTGACCTTTTGAGGAAAGCAACCTTAACGAAAACAAAAACCGCCCGTAAAAGCGCAGGCGGTTTCAAGATAACGCAAGATTAGGCGCTGACTTTGTTTAAGACCATCGTATAGGTCAGCGGAACATAACCTTCTAAGGTTTCCGGAGTGATCTTCAAGGTCAATTTCGAAGCGGTCGGTAGCTTCTTAATGGTTAAGACGCCAGCGGAGAGGCTCACGTAGTCTTCCGGATTGATCGAGGTATCGCCCGTGAGAGCGTAACTATAGGCTGGAGCGCTTTCAAAAGCGGTCGCGGTCGTACCGACTGGTACGGCAGCGCTGAGGGTGAAGGCATCACCAGCACTCGGGGCATAGTTGTCCCCGACGATGTTCTTTTGGGCATCGCCTTGCTTGATGACGTCGAAGCTCTCATAAGGACCATAGTGGAAGTCAATCGAGGTCCCGTCATCGTGATAATCGGGGATCAGCGGAGTGTTGACGACTTGGCTCAGCAGCGGATACGAATTCGCGTTGTAGTTCTTAAGAGCCTTCACGAACTTCTTGGAATGATGGATTGCATCATAGAGGTCGCTGTTATAGTCGGTGAGAATCGTATGCAGGGTACTCTCGGCACTGCTCACCTGATTAATAAGGGTGGTGTCGCTATCGGCCGAGGCAAAGATCGTTCCTAAGTCGTCGAAATAGTTAGCGGCTAAGGCCTTCGGGGCATCAAAGTTGATCGTGAGCGGGTGGTATTCGGTCGCGACGGCCGGCGATCCCGCTTTCTTAAAGCCCGTCACTTGGAAAGTTAAACCCGTATAGACACCATTGGTCCGGTTCACGATGAACCGAGCATCTTTAAAGGAATCCGGAAGCATGAGCGGCAAGAACGCCTTCAACGTATCCGAGAGAACGGTGCTATTTTGAATGGCATCGAAAACGGAAGGCCACACCCCGTTGATCCCTTCAATCGCCTTCGCGGTAAGGGAGATACCGATTTTCTCGTCGGTGTCGAAATTGAGATATTCATTAAGAACCGGCGCTTCTTTTTCAAAGAGCGGGGCAAACTCGTCGGTGATCGCGGAGAGGTTTGGGAATAGGCTGGCCGCAGCTAAGACGCCAGGAAGTAACGAATCCAAGCCCTGGACGAAAGTGACGGGCTTATAGATACCGAGCAATGCGGCTTCGCTATCTTCTTGCGAATAGAAATTTAGGCCCGACATCGCTAAGCTCGCAAAGGAAAAGTTTTTCGCCTTGTAGTTGTTCTTGCCTAAAAGCATGGCAATCAAGGAACTGATGGTCGACTCCGGAGAAATCCTGAGATCAAAGCTCGGGACGTGGTAAACCCCACTGCCGTCGCTTAATGGATAAGCCTTATTCTGAAGGGCGAAGGTGAAAGGCCCATAAAGCGTACTCTCCTCTTCGGTGCTCCCAGAACTCACCGGGTTCATCATGATCCCGATTTTGCCGGGGAAGGATAAGCCATCAGCATAGTCATAGCCTCGATAGTCTTTGACTAAGCTCACGATGTAATTCGGTTCGACAAATAAGGTGAACGAACCGAACACACTCGAATCGTAATCGCTCACGGCGTGCAGAGTAACAAAGCCCGGCTTCACCCCGGTCACAACCCCGGCATCATCGATCGTCGCGATGCTGGGATCGGTCGAAACATAATGAATCTTGGCACTCGGACCATAAACACTGGCGTGTAAGGCGAGGGTCGCGCCAACGCCGACCCCGCGATCGTCGGCCTCAAGTTTGATCAGAGTTCCTCCCGTTTCCGAGGAACTCGAAGAACTGGAAGAACTGGAAGAAGCCGGAGCTGGCGAAGAAGACCCTCCATTATTTCCACAAGAAGAAATCGGAAGCGCCAGGGCAGCCAAACAAAAGGGAATCGTCGCGGCAAAACGTTGTTTTTTCATGATTTGAAATTCACTTTCTTTCTCCATTATAGACGGGATTTCATGAAAGAAACCCTAAGTGAAAAAGCCTCAACTTTTTTCTTTTTTTGAACGGGAGAAAAGGTTTGAAATCTTTCAACACATATTGAAAATGCGTCACTTTCCAAAGGGGGACCTTTCGTCCCGAAAGTTCTCGGAGAATGGAAACGGTACCGCGTAAGTAAAGGCGGAAAAGGGTTCGTGGAGTCCCGAAAGATTGTAAATCCAATCGTCAATCAACTCGTCTCATTCCATCAGAAATCGAAAACGCCATTTTAACAACAGAAAGAAAAAAGCACCGCCGAAACGATGCTTTAGCTTTCTGGTCGGGATGGCGGGGGAAATGGCTAGATTTCGGGAGGCTATTTTTTATATTACTTAGTAATATAAGATGCCCACTTTTCTGGAGTGCCATCCTAGCCAAAACGACCGCCCACCGCTGGGCAACGGTGTACAAACGGGTTGCGGAACGCCGTTTAGACAGTGATCACGAAAGCGCCACTTTGCCATCCGAGCACTGAACGTACTGGACACGGGTGGATGAGAAAATATTAGCCAGGTAGGATCCGGCTGCCGTTTGAAAAGCTGACGATGTCCCTTGAAAGGTGACGGATGAGAGCAAGGAACATCTGAAAAAACTATAATTGCCAACGCCTGAAACCGATGAAGGGATGATAACGCTCGCAAGAGAAGAGCAGCCAGAAAAGCAGTACCATTCAAGTCTTTCCATACCAGAATTTATCGTAAGAGATTTCAAGTTTGTGCAACCTTCAAAGCACATGTAGCCAACCGATTTAACAGACGATGGCATTTCAAAAGTTGTGAGGGCTGAGCAGCCTTTAAAAGCCGTTTCTTCAAACTTTTCGATGTGTGAGGAAAGATTTACTTCTTTGAGAGAACTGCAATTTCCAAAACACGTTTTTGAAATCGTCGTTATTGAAGAGGGAATTGTTATTTTTTCAAGACTATGGCAATTAACAAAAGCGCTAACCCCAATGGCGTTGAGTGTGACAGGCAGATCAATGTCAATAAGGGCGGAATCCCCTGAAAACGCTTCATCATCGATTTTTGTTACGTTTTCCCCAACGACGACGTGCTGAATTCCGGCGTCTTTAAAAGCGGATCCGCCGATTTCGACAACGGGCAGCCCTTTGTACTCCAAAGGAATGACAACTGTTTGAGGCAAAGAAATGTTTGCGTTCTTATAGACAACATATCCGTTGCCCGCCCCATTTAAAACATAGTCGAGATAATCCGCCTTTCTGAACTGAGCCGTCGCCGTGACGTCACCAGTGATCGCGGACGTAGGGTTATCCCAGCCAGTGAAGACATAACTGTAGTCGTCGGCGGCAGGCTTGGCAGGCTTGACGCCCGCATATTCGGCGGATGATCCGTAATCGACGGTATTCGTCTGTAAGACGGATCCGTCGTAGTTGACGAACTGAACCGTATATTGGTTAACCGAACTACTGTATTGGGCATAACGGTCGCAGTTATTGGTGATATTCTCGAGTGGCTTATCCCAAGAGGAAAAGGCATAGGAATACTGAGCCGTCTTCGTCTTAGTCGGTGTGCCACCAGTATAGGAAACCGTCTCGCCGTACTTCACGGTCTCCGTTTTTAAAAGAGTACCATCCTCGTTCTTAAAAGAAACATAGAATGTCTTCAATGCGGCCTCAAAGATGGCGTGAAATGACACATCGGCCCGGATATTCGTAAGAGATTTGTCCCATTCCTTAAAGGTGTAATCATTCTTTTCATCGGAGGCCTTCGTCGGGGTCGACCCTTGGTAGACCGCATCGGTGCCGGCGTCCACCACCGCCGTGTAGATCAATTGGTTGTCACCGTCGTAGAACGTCGCCGTGTATTGCCTCAGGACGTCTTTAAAGAGGGCGGTGAAAACCGTATCCTTCACGATGTTCGTCTCGGGCTTGTCCCAGCCCTGGAAAGTAAAAGTGTGAAGTTCATTCTCCGGCTTTGTCGGGGTGATTTGGGTGTATTCGGCGTTCTGGCCGTATTTGACCTTTCCGCTTTCGAGCTCGCTGCCGTTCCAGTTCTTGTAGACCACACTGTATTCGCGGAGGGCGTGATCGTAGACCGCTTTTCTAGTGCAGTCTTCGGTGATGCCCTCAAGTGGGTAGTCCCAATGGGCGAAAGAATAGGTGTATTGCTCGTCCTGGGCTTTCGTTGGGGTGTCTTTGGTATAAACCGCGGTCCCGCCTTTGACAACCTTCACCGTGTCGAGGATGGAATTGTCGTCGTTCACAAAGGTGACGCTGAAACTGTTCCGTGCCTGGCTGAACTGGGCGGTGAGAACCATGTCTTTCACGATGTTGGTCTCGGGGTAGTCCCAGCCCGAGAAGACGTAGTCGTAGGATTCGTCCGAAGCTTTCTTCGGGCTCTCCTTGGCGAAACGGGCATTCTTTCCGTATTCGACGCTTTGGGTGTCAAGGGCGGTCCCGTCGAAATTCTTGTATTCAACCTTGTAGGTTCTAACCGTCTCGGTGAACAGTGCTTTTCTCGTGGCGTCCTTCGTGATGTGCTCTAAGGATTCGTCCCAATCTTTGAAGGCATAGGAAAACTGATCATTCGATGGCTTTGCGGGAATGTTCGCCGTGTCGGGGAACACTGCTGTCCCATCATAGGGGACGTTGACCGTCGTAATCAGGGCATCGTCGTAATTCACGAAACGGACCTGATATTGGTTCACCAGCGATTCGTAAGTGGCCGTATAGTCGGCATCCGCGGTCGCTGGGGCAATCATTTTGTCCCAACCTTTGAAAGCGTAAGTATACTGATCCGTTTTGGCCTTGAGCGGGGTGTTGCCTTGATAGGCCGGAGTGACGTTCGCTAGGACTTGGTCGGTCTCGAAAAGCACGGAGCCGTCATCGTTGAGGAAACGAACCTTGTAATACTTCTCACCGCAGGACGAGAGTGAGAACGCGGTGAAAGTCCCTAGCAAAGCCATTGCGATCTTGATGTGTTTCATAGAGATGCCCCAAAATGGTCAAGCGGACGTTGTCAAAAAACGCCCCAGTTTTCTTATTAGGTATTAAAGCAAATATGAAGACCATTTTTTGATACTCAAATAAAAAAGAGGGACGAATTCCCGCCGCTATGGGACCACGACCTAACGGTCAGCCCGACTGCAACTTCATGATACCGGTTCTTTCCGGCCTCTTGAGAATGAAATGTTTTTTAGGCGAAGATGACTCCGTCGAATCCACAAATTCTTTATGACAGGAAGAATCCACAGTCGAAAGATTCTATCAATTCTTATTGGCCGGGATGGCGGGGAAATGGCTAGATTTCGGGAGACTATTTTTTATATTCCTTAGTAATATAAGATGCCCACTTTTCTGGAGTGCCATCCTAGCAAAACGACCGCCCACCGCTGGGCAACGGTGTACAAACGGGTTGCGGAACACACTTTGAGCGGGCGATGAAAAAAGTCAAGAAAACTCAAAGTGTCAAGAAACGAAGAAATCTGTTTTGCGAAGGAGGAAGTCTTCAATATTGACGTGGGTAATGCCGCCATGCGAACTATCGATCTTATCCAAAGAAAGAACGTACCTCGGCCGCCCGTCTTTGAGAGAATCGAAAGCCTCATATTCTCTTTCATAAGCGGACTTCTTCTCACCCGGGCCCTTATTTTGAGTCAAATAATAAGCCACTTGAATGTAGCAACATTTCCCATTCTTTCCTGCCACGAAATCAACCTCGCCGTTATACTTCTTTCCAACCGTGACCTCATAGCCTCGGGCCATCAGTTCGTTATAAATGGCATTCTCAAGAAAGAAGGTCCCCAAATAGTTCTCGGAATCGCCTTGGATGATTCGCATCCCGTTGTCGAGCGCGTAGATTTTCGGCCTCATCTTCAATTTCCGTTTCCCCTTGATGGCAAACCGGGGGACGCGTTCAATCAAAAAGGCTCGTTCCATGAGATCCAAATAGCCACGAATCGTGTTGGCGCTGACGGGGACATCGACTTCTTTCTCCTTTCGGAGATACTCCTGAATCGAAGAAGGACTGAATTCCTGCCCAGCGGTTGCCAAAACATAGGAGGCGATTAAACTGAATTTGGTTTTGTCGATATTGCTCTTTTTGCCATCTTTTCGCGTGGTATTCAGGATGTCTTTTTGGATGGTGTCGTCATAAAGCTGACGAAGATAATGACGAATTGCCGAATCCTCCGAAAAATCAAACCGTTGCGGGAACCCGCCCCACTTGAGAAAATCTTTCTCGAAGAAATCAGGAGGGATAGCCCGGCCTTCGGCTCGAAGGTAAGCCACCGCTTCCCCATAGGTGAACGGACGAATTCGGAATTCCAAGTAGCGGCCAGTCAGCAAGGGGGCCAAGCTTCCTTGAAGAAGGGCGCTGTTGCTCCCCGTCACAAAAATCGAACAATTCTGGGTCGCCTTCAAAGAGGCCAAAACCTTTTCGAAAGAGGCAACGTGCTGGATCTCGTCAAACATAAGGTAGTATTTTGAATGATCCGTGATTTTGCCAAGAACATAGGCATTCAGCTTCTGATAATCCAAGAGGTCTTCGAAAGTCACATCTTCAAAATTGAGATAGAGGATATGGGCTCCATCGACCCCTTTCTCCGCAAGCTCATCACGAACCATCTTGAGGATTTCGCTTTTGCCGGATCGCCGAGGGCCCAAAAGAACCTTGATCAAATTGTTGTCGTAAAGCGGCCTCAATTCAGAGAGATAAAGTTCACGTTTGATAATCATGGCTTAATCTTATCACACTTTGAGCAAACTTAAAATATTTTAAAGAAAACTCATTGTGTTAAAAATAGAGCAGAATCTATCTATATATTTAATCATCAAAGAACAGATTTTTTGTTGAAAACAAAAGGCAAAAGGGTTACGAAGAGGTTTGCCAAATGTTTGAAAATAAAGAAAACCTCGACTAAATCGAGGTTTCGATTTTCATGGTCGGGATGGCGGGATTCGAACCCGCGATCTTCTGCTCCCAAAGCAGACGCGTTAAACCAAGCTGCACTACATCCCGAGAGCCTTACTATTCTTCCTTCCTTGCTTTCCAAAAGCAAGTAGAAACGTTTTTCTTCTCACGTATAATGGAACTAACCATGGAAAAGCCAATGAACGTTATTCTCGATAGCGACCCCGGCCACGATGATGCGGTCGCGATTCTTTTAGCGGGATCTTCAAAGAAGATCAATTTGCTCGGCATTTCGGTCGTTTCGGGAAACCAGACCATTGAAAAAACGACGGTGAACGCCCTCCACATTTGCGAATATCTGGGAATCGATGTTCCAATCGCGATGGGGGCGGAGCGGCCTCTTAAGAAGATGCCGATGATTTGTCCCGAGATCCATGGGGCCTCCGGCCTTGATGGCGTCACCTTCCCCCCACTTCATAAGAAAGTCGATCTCCGGCAAGGCTATCAGCTCATCATCGATCTTTGCCTGGCGAATCAGAACGTGATTTTAGTCCCGACTGGCCCGCTTACGAATATCGCTTTGGCCTTGACTCACGAACCTAAAATTAAAGACCACATCGGGAAAATCGTCTTAATGGGCGGCTCGATGGGCTTTGGAAATGTCACCCCGGCTGCCGAGTTCAATATCTTAGTCGACCCTGAGGCGGCGGAAATCGTTTTTGCTTCGGGTCTTCCGCTCTATATGAACGGCCTCGACGTCACCCGCGAGGTCTTAGTCCATCGAAGCATCATCGACCGGATGGACCAGATTGATAACGTCGCCTCCCACTTCTTCCATGACCTCATGATGACCTTTAACGCTAATCAGAAGAAGGTTTTCGGCTGGGTCGATGGCGGGCCTCTTCATGACCCGGTCACCATCGTTTCGTTATTGGACCCCAAATGCGTGACCTACCAAGCGATGAATGTCACGATCGATGTTTCGGGCGGTCCTTCTTATGGTCGGACCAATTGCGACCGTTACGATTATCTCCATTTGCCTAAAAACGCCTATGTTGCCACGGCGATCGATGTCGCTCGTTATTGGGCGATCATCGAAGAAGGGATCAAAGCCTATTCATGAAAGAAATCTATGTGATGGGGTCGCTGAATGCCGACCTCTGTGTCTACGCCGCCCGCTTCCCTAAACCCGGTGAAACCTTAAAAGGCGAACGCTTTCATATCGGTAACGGCGGTAAAGGCCTGAACCAAGCGATCGCCGCGGCGAGACTCGGAGGCAAAGTTCACTTCTTCGGGGCGATTGGGCACGATGCTTTCGGTTACGACATGAAGCAAGCTCTCGTTAAGGAAGGCATCGATGTCTCCAAGCTTCAAGAACGAAGCGACGTCTCGAGTGGGGTCGCCCTCATCACCGTCGCCCCCTCCGAAAACCAAATCGTGTTGGATCTAGGAGCCAATCGCACCTTAAAGGCCCCCGAAATCGATCTCTTTTTAGCCCAAGCGAAACCCGGCGATATCTTTTTGAGCCAAGGCGAAAATAACTTCTCCGCCTTAGCCTACGCGATCGCAAAAGCGCACGAAAAGAAACTCTTCGTCGTTCTCAATCCCGCGCCAGCCGAGCCGATGATGAAAGTCTTGCTCCCCCAAGTGGATTTATTGACCCCGAATGAAACCGAAGCTCAGATTCTGAACTTGCAGCCCCACCAGGTGAGCGAATGCGTCATCACGTTAGGAAAAGAAGGCTTCCGTTATATTGGGCCCAATCGGACCTATCAAGAAGCGGCCTTATCGGTCAAAGCGATTGATTCCACCGGGGCCGGGGATGCGTTTTGCGGATCGCTCTGCTATTTCCTTGCCCGGAATATCCCGATGGCCCACGCGCTCACCTTGGCTTCGGCCTATGCGAGCCTTTCCGTCACCAAACTCGGCACTTCAGCCGCGATGGGAACCCTCAGCGAATTCAAAGCCTTCTTAACGCCCTTTCATCCGATGGAACTCGCGCTAATTTGACCTCCTTTTCTCGTTGATTTTTAGGAAACAGCTTTGCCGTTTTCTTTTTTGTTTCCTTTACGGTCTCTATAATAAGGGGGTTAAGGAGAAACCCATGAAAAAATCCATCCTTGTTCTATCCTCGATTGCCTTGCTTGTTCTTGCCGGATGTGGCGAAAGCGAATCCAGTAGTTCCAAAGTTCCAACCTATCACGTCGATCTCACCGCGAGTCACATGAGCTCTAACGCCGTCATCTTCGGTTCGGCTTTTAATGATGAGATGTTCGAGATCGAAGATCAGGATTCCGTTAAAGTCGCTGCCGTCACCTCTTCGATGGTGTCGGGCTTTGACAGCAAGCAAATCAAATTTGGAAAAGATTTAACCGCGACCGTCGCCTATAAAGGCCTGAGTTTGCCGTTAACTTATCAGATCTCTTCGGACTATAGCATCGATAACGCCTACCGTGCCATCTTAAATGAGGATCAGACCCTCCGACTCGATTACGTCGCGGATTTCTCAAGCAAAGCTGACTACACCATCCCCGAGAATCTCACGGCTCTACCTGCCCCATTAAACACTTGGCCGGTCGCCGAATTCAGTCAGTCCTTGTATAGGGCTTCCATCACCACTTTGACTCTCAACAAGAGTTTGGTCACGCTTTCTTCGACGATGAAGAACGTTTTGGAAATCGTCCCAGCCACCGATGGAAAAATCGCTTATCAAGAGGGCTTGTTGGTGGCGAACACCGGCGTATACGATAAGGTCTTATTAGGAGTCCAAAGTTCCTATAGTGCCACCACGATGAGCCTTCCTGAAGGCATTAAGGTGATAGAAAACTGCGCCTTCTCCCACCCGATTTCAAGCGTGACGAGCCTCGTGCTTCCGACTTCTTTAAGTTCGATCGGGCTCGAAATGTATCTGAACCTCGTTAATCTTCCGAATCTCGCTTCGATTTCTTTAGCCGGAACCAGCGCCTCGTTTAAGGTCGATGCCAGTGGCGTTCTCTATTCGATCTTGGGCGAGAACGCTAAAGCCATCTTGGCGCCCTTTGTGAATCCCATTGGAACCGAAGCGGCCCCTTATGCCATCACGACCACGACCGGTGCGGTTAACCTCAATTTCATTTATGGCCATAGCAATATCGCCGCCATCGCTCTCCCAGCGACGACCACTTCGATCAGTTTAGCCAGCGCGATCACCGGTCTTAAGGTGATGGTTTTACCGCAAACGAATGAGCTCATTACCATCACCGCTTCAGGAATTTCCAAACTTCCCTCCGACCTCATCGTGAAGGTTCCCGCCGGCAAACTCGACCTCTACAAAGCCGCGGCGAACTGGAGCACCATCGCCAGCCAAATCGTCGCGAACGCCTAATTCTCAACCATTAACTTTCGGGAAGCCCACCGCTTCCCTTTTTCTTTTGCGCCGTCCACGAAAATTAGATAACCTTTTTCAAGTCTTTTTTTCTCTCGTTGGGCCCTCTCTTTTGGCCGCGCCGAAAGAAACCCCCGTTTATTCGGACTTTTGAAGATGCTATATTATTGCTGTACGAATTCTGCCCTCTTGCTGAGCACCGAGTAAATCACCCTCAGGAGCTTGTTGGAGGCAGCCACGGCAGCAGCCTTGTCAGAGAGGCCGCTGCTTTTCTTCTTGTCGTAGAACCCCGTGATGGGGCAGTCGGAGAACTGATGCATGGTCTTGACGACGAGATAGGCCTGATGCCGGAGGACCGAGTTCCCTTTCTTCGTGATGGAGAGGCCTTTGCCGCTTATCTCGCCGGACTGCGACACGCACGGGTCGAGGCCCGCGTAGGCCACCAGGGAATCGGGCGTTTCGAACCTATGGACGTCGCCGATCTCCGCGAGGATCCGCAATCCGGAGATGCCCGAGCAGCATGGCACCGTCTTGAGGCAACGCCACTCCGGGATCGAATCGGCGATCCGCTCCATCTCCTTCCTCAGGGAATCGAGCTTCGCGTCTTTGGCCCTTATCTCCGCCGCTTTGGCCCTGATCTCCGCGACGTAGGGCGATGACGCCGCGACGCCGGAGACGTGGCCTTTGGAGTATTCCTTGGCCTTCTCCGCCTCGGACTCGGATTTGGCCTTCGAGGCGAAGGACCCCGCGGATATCGCCCTCGCTATCTGGGCTTTCGCCTTCGTCGCCAGGATCTCCGGATGGCCGTATTTGGAGACGATCGCCATGGGGACGGACGAGAATGGGTCGCCCCATGCTTCGTCGAGGCACGGCCAAATGAGGTCGAGCAGCCGCCGGTACCTGTTCTTGAGCTCGGTCAGGGCCTCCGATTCCGAGCCGTAGATCCTCGAGAGCTCGCGGAGGGAATCCCGCGCCCCGCCCTGGACCGGCAGCCTCCGGAGCTCGCGGGAATAGAACACCTTCGCTATGGTCGAGGGGTCGATCGCGTCGGTCTTCGTGGGCCTGATCTCCGCCTTCCGCATCTTCGCGGACGCCAACGGGGATATGAGATACACCGCCAGGTTTATGGATTGGCAATGCCTCACCACGCACGCGCTGTATACGCCCGTGCTCTCGAGGACGACCGAAGGCATTTCGCCGGTCTCCTTGCCGAGGGATTCCGCGATTTCCCTGATGACGGAGAAGCCCTCCCTGCTGTGGTGGATCCTCTCGGTTTTCCCGACGGGGACGCCGAACGATTTGAAGCCTCTGAGATGGCTTGAGCCCTTCGAGACGTCGAGGGCTATGACCGGACCTTTCATGTTTTTTGAAAGATTCCTTTCTGGCATCGACGGCAGGCGGATCGCCGCCCCGAACGGACCGAAAGCCAAATTTTACCGATGATCCGGGCTCGCTGAGGTTGGCCCACTTAGAACAAAGCTGGCTCGCCGGAAGGCGGGGCGCCGGCATTTTTCGTGACGGGGTCGAGCCCCTAAAAAAGGCACGCCGTGCGCCCGCGGCTCGCCGATGCCGATGCCGGCAAGGGAAAGCCGGGGTCTGAATCCGAAGCGCCTCATTCAGGATTTTACTCCAGTGATAAGGCGGACGGACCATCGCCCGGCTTTAGGATATAAAAAACGGCACCATTCCTGATGCCGTTACATTTCATGGTGCGCCCGGGGGGACTCGAACCCACAACCCCCAGATTCGTAGTCTGATACTCTATCCAGTTGAGCTACGGGCGCAGCGCAAGCTGCCTTCGATAAAGACAGCGTTGCTAATATAGTCCACTTACCAAAGGTAAGCAACTATTCTTTTTGGAGCTTCCAGCCGGAATCGAACCGACGATAAGTGAGTTGCAGTCACTGGCCTTACCGCTTGGCTATGGAAGCAGCGAGAGGATTATAACACCCCGCCCAAAAGAGGTAAACGAAGAACGCCTCTTTTAGGTGGGGTTAAGGTTACTTTTCCTCGTGCTCGGCCATGTCGGCCGCAGTTTCTTTACGGCGCTCAATCCGGATTTTCCGGTTGTAGTGCTTGATGATGAGGTTAGTTCCGATAAAGAGAATCGCGCCCAGAATGATGATGCCAAAGACGATGACGCCCCAATACGGGAGGTTATTGGCTTTGACCGACTGCCACATCGATAACACGTATTTGTTATTGGTGCCGTAGTCTTTCATGATCGCGAGTTTCGGTAACATTTGCGTCGTCGGATATTGGGCTAAGAATTGGCGGCCCACCACGATGTCTTCTCCCTTTCCGGCTGGATCAGAAATCGTCTCGGTCCCGTCGGTATAGAAGAGATAACCATTCGTATCGGGGGTGGTTCCGGTTGGGGTGATGAGAGCGCCCGTATCATCGGTTAAAGTGTTCTCGAAGATGTAGGTGAGATCCGACACCGTCCACTCGACGTTGGTGTAGGTTTGGAAACTGGCCCAATCGGTAACCTCGCTTACGGCGGTCCCGGATTTGGAGACGACCGGCTTATCATAAGTCGAACCGGTCATGTCGAGTTCGCCATAATCGTCATTGGTATCGCTATGGACGCCTGTCCCATCCTTTAAGACGGGGTTGCCGTTATCATCACGGACGAAATCGCTATCTTCCCAAGTCGAATTGAGGTCGTGGCTCGCATCGTGCCAAACATACATCGCGTAGGAACGAGGATCGTACCATTCCCGCAGGATGTTTTGAACGTAATCGCCGGCGATGAAGCACGAGTAACCGATGGTGTCGACGTTAGCCGCCGCGACCGAGGGATCGCTTAGATAATCGACGAAATCTTCAGCCACGTCATAGTTTCCGGCCTTGGTGTTGGGCATGACCCAGCCATCAAACCAGATGTTGCCACCGGTCTTCGGAAGCGAGTAATAAATCGTGTTGGAGCTTTCGTTATCGCCCCGGTTCATCGAGTAAACCGCGTCGCCGCTCCAGGCCAGGTTAATGCCGACGAGGCCTTTGATGATATCGTCCTTGCCCGAATCGACTTCGAAACCGAAGACGTTGTTCTTCAGCTTGAGAAGTTCATCCTTAACCTCGCTAACGGATTTCTCGTCGCAACGGTTGAAGATCTCGGTCAATTTATCGTTATAGGCTTTGACCTTCGGATCGACATAACTGCCGTCTTTGAAGGTGAAGCCATCTTTGAGGTTATAGCCGGCATCGAAAATGCCAGAATCTGCCAGATCGGTTTTGACTTCATTATCGTATAAGCCCATGATCCCGACGGAATAGGTATCCCGCATCGAGTCTTTGATCGACATCTCGCCGTGATATTTGGTGTTCCAAAGCTCGGTCCAGTCGGCCATGTCGTATTTGACTTGGTCTTCGCTTAACCCTTTATCGGAGGCGACTTTGCTCGGGTTATAGAGAACCCCTAAGGTCCCCCACATATAGCCGCAAGCATAATCCCCGACCGATTCGGATTTGGTCGAACCATCCTCTTGAGGAACATCAGCCGAAATGGCGGCGAGTTCGCCTAAAAGGTATTTGGAACCATAGGTGTTATAGTTCGTCAGCTTGGTCTTATCGTACTTATGGAGCATCCCTTTGCTCATCATCTTTTGGATGGTGTAGTCAGAGGGAGCGATCAAATCGTACTCGGCCTTGCCGGTCTGAAGGGAGGACATCATCGTTTCGTTGGTGTCGAAGGTGTCGTAAATGACGTTGACGTTGATGCCTTTATCGCTTTCGAGCTTTTTGAAGTCGGCGAAATCCGAGTTGAGGATATCGTCCGCGATATAGTCTTCCCAGTTGAGAACCCGGAGGGTAATTCCGGACTCCCCAGCGCTGCTGCAGCCCATCATCGAAGGGGCCAAAATCAGAAAGAGAGCAGCGAAACCAAGGTATTTTTTGCTTTTCATGGTTACTTGTCCTCCGAAGAACGGCCCTTGCGGACCTTCTTTTGTTTGGCTTTGACGTTCTGATAAATCGTCATGCCGATAACGATCGCTAAAACGAGTAAGAAGATTAAAGTCGTAAGAGCGCGCATCTCCGGGGGAACCGGTCCCTTTTTGATCTTGGCTTGGACCAAAGTCGAAAGGGTTTCGATCGTCTTGTCGCCCGAGAGAAGACCGGCTCCGCGAGTGAACGCGGTGACGATGAAGTCATCGAGGGACAGTGTGATCGAGAGTAAGAACCCGGAAGCGATGCCCGGCATAATCTCCGGGAGGACGGCTTTCACGAGGGCCTGGCGCTGGGTGCAGCCGAGATCGAGGGCCGCTTCATAAAGGGCGGGGTCCATCTGCTGAAGCTTCGGTTTCACCGAAAGGTAGACGAAGGGTAACGAGAGGATCACGTGGCCGATCAGCAAGGTCCAGAAGCTGAAGATGCTATTGCCAGCGAAGATGTAATTGCCGACGAAGACGAAGAGAACCGTCAAGGACATCGCGATGACGATTTCGGCGTTGACGACCGGAATCTGCGTCACGTTTTCAATGACTTCGCGAACCCGGCGCTTCGAATAATAAGTGCCGATGGCGCCAGCGGTTCCTAAGATGAGCGAAATCACCGAGGAGACGAGGGCGATGATGATGGTATTCCCCAAAGCGGTCATGATTTCCTTATTCTGGAAAAGATCGCGGTAGAGGGCGAAAGTGAAATCGCCATAATCGGTTCCGATATTGGTCGTGCTCGAGAAGCTATACGCGATCAAGACCATGATCGGAATGTACATCACGATGAGGATGATCCAAATGAAGCACTGCGCGAAGGTCTTTTCGAGGACATTCTTCGCCTTTTCGTGCTTGTGGAAATGTTTCAACTTTTCGTCGGCTTCGGCGGTCGGGACGACGGTCGAAGTGATGACGTTATCTTCGCTCACCATAAGGCGCCTCCTTGCCGAGTCTCATCTTTGTCGATGTTGCGGGTGAGGAACATCGAGATGCCGACGAGAATGAGCATGATGAGAGCCATGAAGGAGCCCTCATTCCATTGCGATTGCGAGAAATTCAGATAGATAATGTTGCCGAATAAGGTGATCTTGCCTTCCGATAAGGTATCGGAGATGACGTAGGTCGACATCGTCGGCATGAAGACCATTTCGGCCGCGGAAACGATGCCGGGGACCGATTGCGGCAAGACCGAATCGATGAAGACGTGGAAGGGATTAGCCCCTAAATCGGCCGCGGCTTCGAGCTGAGAACGGTCGAGTTTCAGCATCGTGGTATAGAGCGGAAGAATCGTAAACGGCAGGTAGTTATAGACGAGACCGATCATCGTAGCGAGATAGGGATAGTTGCCGCCATTGATCCCTAACCAACTGAGGACATCGCGGGTCGCGCCGGTACGGAGAACGAAGTTGATCCACATCGGCATCACGAAGAGCATGACGAGCACGGTGTTCGTGTTGTACTTCTTGTTGGCTAATAAGTAAGCCACGGGGTAGCCAATCAACAAACAAATGATGGTGTTCAGAACCCCGATGAAGAGCGAAACGACCAAGACGTTAATTTTATCGGTCGAGGTGAAGAAGCTCACCAAGGCCGACCAGCTGAAGATCAGATTCCCATCATCGGTGGTCTCGGTGAAGGCATAGACCAAGATGATGAAGATTGGGATGATGACAAAGAGCAAAAGGAAGAGGGCATACGGGATCGCCATGTATTTCCGTTTGAAGGAAAAGAAATGCTTGGCTTTGACTTTCTCGTGATGCTCGATGGCTTTCGCCCCGATCACGTGGTCCGGATTGACCGCGTCGAGCTTTTTATTGGACGACATAGTTGTCGAGGTCTCCCTTTAAGCGGAGCTTGATGTCTTCCTTCTTAATCGTCACGCTCACCATATCGTTTTCGTTCCAGTTGTAAGGGGTATTGACGACGAAGTCTTCATCGTCATCGGTCCGGACAATCAACTGATAGTGATCGCCGATCCAGACTTTGTTGATGACATTGCCTTTGCTTGAACCCGTGCTTAAGTCGTCGGAAAGATCGACCTTGTCGAGGGCGACTTCCGCCACCACTTCGGCGTCATCGAAGTCATAACGCTTTTTGGTTTTGGAATCGACGACATAGCCATCGACGTCCATCCGCGAATGGGGGACGAGTTGGGTGAGGTCGCAGTCGAACGGATCTTCGCCGATCACGACCTGGCCGTTGCTATTGATCCAAGCATCGGTGTATTCGTTCTCGGTGAGTTCCTTCTTCATGATCTGAATGTTCTCTTTGACCACGTGGAGCGAAACATTGGCTCCGACCTTATGGTCATGAGTATCGCGGCATAAGACTTCGTTCTTGCCGACGTTCACGATGAACTCATAGTGGACGCCTTTGAAGATCTTGCTGGTGATCACGCCATCGACGGTGCCCTTGCCCGGGTTACCCATGATGACGTCTTCTGGCCGGATCGTGATATCGACTTTCTCGTTGAGCGGGAAATCATCGATGCAGTTCCAAGAGGCGCCGATGAAGCGGACTTTTTTCTTGGCGATCATCGTGCCGTTATAAATATTGGATTCGCCGATGAAGTCCGCGACATAAGCGGAGACCGGTTCGTTATAGATCGCTTCCGGAGTCCCGACTTGCTGGATCACGCCGTTTTTCATGACAACGATCGTGTCCGACATCGTGAGGGCTTCCTCTTGGTCGTGGGTGACATAGATAAAGGTGATGCCGAGTTTCTTATGCATATCCTTTAATTCGATCTGCATGTCTTTCCGCATCTTGTGATCGAGCGCGCTTAACGGTTCATCGAGCAAAAGAACCTTCGGCTCGTTCACGATTGCCCGGGCGATGGCGACCCGCTGCTGCTGGCCACCCGATAGGGTTTCGACATCGCGGTCTTCCATTTCGTCGAGGTCGACGATGGTGAGGGCCCGTGTGACTTTTTCATCGATCTCCTTGGCGGAGAGGTGCTTCATCTTCATCACCTTTTTGCCATGGCGATCGGTCTCTTCGGTCGGGACCTTTTTGAGCTTTAAGCCGAACGCGACGTTATCGTAGACGTCGAGGTGCGGGAAAAGCGCGTAGTGTTGGAACACCGTATTGACCGGACGCTTATAAGGCGGAAGCATCGAGATGTCCTCGCCATTAAGTAAAATCTGGCCCTTGGTGGGAATTTCAAAACCGGCGATCATACGCAAGGTCGTCGTTTTGCCACATCCGGAAGGTCCGAGAATCGTAACGAATTCGCCCTTTTTAATGTCGAGGTTGAAATCGTTCACGACGGTGACCCCGTCGAACTCCTTCGTGATGTGCTGAAGGCTGATGATGATGTTGTCGGATTTTGGAGCGTCCATGACGTTATCCTCCCTTAGTCAAGAAGACAAAGACTATGACCGTTTCATTTCTGCTATCAAATGAGTCAGAAATTTAACGAGAAGAATAATGCATTTAGTTGCAATAAAAAGCAATAGAATTTTAACGCATTTTCTTTGGGGGTCTCCCCCCGGGGGTTCCTCAAAAAACAAAAGTTGGCTTTTCTTCGGCATTATCGGGTTTTGACCATCATTTTCAAAATTGAAAATTTTTGATGATTTGCCCCAAATTCTTAGCGAAGTTTTCTCCGGGGCATCGCTCGCGTAGACGCGCGCAAGAAATCATTGAAATTTGTAGGGGGTTCCCTTAGAGTGATTGTTATGAAGAAAATCAATGGACTCTTTTTAGGATTTGCCACCTTGTTGGTGACCCTCCCTCTCCTCGGGGGATGCGGTGACACCCCCGTCACCAAAGTCGTCCTCGATCAAGGTCAGCTTTTTGACAACACCAATGACGATGTCAATAACCCGAATGGCCACTTCTACTTCTATAACAAGGCCGATGATAATTCCACCTCGTATTTCATCCCGTATCTCTACCTGGGCAAAATGATCGACCAAAAGGCCAGTTTTGTTTTGGTGGTTGTCGGCAGTTCCGACGGCTGCTCCTGCTGGAGCGTTTTCCGCAATAACGTCCTCGTCCCCTACATGAAGGAGAATAACCTTCAGGTCTTCTTGATCCGGGCGAATGCCCTTCAAGCCGGGGCCGACCACTATGGCCTCAGCATTTATTCCTCGTCGCAGAATGTTGCCATCTTCAAGGAAGGCAAGGTCGCCTATCAGCATGAACAAGTCGAAGGCCAGGCCTTTTCCGACGATTACAGCACCTTCGCTTCTTGGATGGATTCGCGGCTCCGCTTCTCCCCGATGCTTGAGGTGAATAATAGCCAACTCGATGCCCTTTATACCGGAAAGTATTTAGGAGCGACATCCCAGACGCTCCAACAATTCACCATTCTTTTCTCCTTCTTCGATTGCCCGGATTGCCAATATCTCGATTCGAGCCTGCTCCGAAGCTATAACGCCAGTCACGATAATCTTGAAACCTATTACATGATCGACGTCGGAGTGAATGGGATTCGTTGGAACAAAGCGGCCACCGATAAAGTTCAATGGGCGGCCTGGAAGCTCAAATACGGTCTCACCTCCGATAATGAAGCCGGCTACAATACCGGTTACGTTCCGACCTTGTTCAATGTTCAATGCACCGATGCCGGCACCAAAGTTGGCGATGTGATTGAAGGTGCGGCCACCGTCTATAACGACACCGTTACCAAAGCCGCGGATAATTCCTGCACGCTGACCGATACCTACTTCACCGAAGCCCGTCTTGCGACCAAGGCTCTCACTTATCTAAAAGAGTCGAGTGTCTCCACCAAAGTCCTCACCAATTACTCTTTAGGGGTTTATAAGGGAACCCTCGAAGATCCCAACGATGATCGGGACTGGTATCACGCTCAAACCGAAGCTGTCACCTCTCCGATTGTCACCGCCTTCCTCGACGCCTACGTTGGCCAAGGAAAATAAAGATTCGATAAAAGATAAGACCCGTGATCAACATTACGGGTCTTTTTTAGAGATAGGAAGTTAGCTGAACTAAAAGAAGGTCGATTCCTCGATGAACCGTTTCATCGACACTTTTTGCAACGAGTCCCGCATAATCATGAACGATGACATTTCGAAAACCTTTAATTGCCGAGACTTGGAAATCAGGATGATTACGGTAAAAAGCCTCGCTGAACTGCCCGGCCTCTTCACCCAACTGAATAAAATCAAACATGATGGCGCGAGCAAGCACCGTTCTTTGAGGAAAATCTTCGGGAGAGGATATTCCGGCTCGATCCCGCTGAACCTCAATGCAGTAAGAAATCATTTTTTGAAGGCGCTGGCTATCACGATCGGCGAGATTCATAGAGAAGCACCCTTTCGCGTTTTATTTGAGCTAGGTCCTCTTTAGGAAGCCCCTCTTCAAGAACCGTGTCTACCGGAATGCCCAATTTTTCCTGGAGTTGATAATTTAAGGAGCCAAGCAAGAAATAGTCCATATCTTTTTCGGGAACAACTAAAAAATCGATATCGCTATCCTTTCGGGCTTCTTTCCGGGCATAAGAACCGAAAAGATAAATAGCTTTTATCGGAGAGTTAGGAAATGAGGAGGCCAGTTTGCTGACCACAGCCTTCAAATAGGGAAGAGACAAAGTTCCATCGCTTTCAACCCGGCGGGCTTTGCTAAGTTGATTAAGCTGAATTTTCCCACTGTACGCTATCGAAGAAAGGTAAGCATTCACTAAAGCGGACAAAGAAAGGCCATAAGAACTCGCGACTTTCATCGCTTCTTCTTTTGTCTTTGAATTCATACGAACGATGAGATTGGTGTCTTTCATAGAAACCTCCAGAGAAACAATAACACAAACCTTAATTTTCGTATATATTTTGTATATACGTTTATTTTAAAAAGAAAAGGAGGCAAGGACTATCTTGCCTCCTCATGATTTCAAATCAAAGCCCTAATTCTTTGATTTTTTCTTTGAGGGCGGTTCCCGAAGCTACCAAGGCTTTAAGTTCCGTCTCGCTATAGTTCGGACGCAAAATCTTTTCGATCCCGCGGCTATTGACGACACAAGGAAGCGACATATAGACATCGCTCACTTGGCCATCGAATTCATTGAGGAGCAAAGTCGAGACGGTGAGGACGCTATTCTCATCGTTGAGAATGGCCGTCACAATCCGGTTCACCGCCAAGGCGACCGCATAGAAGGTTGCCCCTTTCTTCGCGATGATCTCGTAGGCCGCGTTCTTCACTTTCTCATGAAGCTCGTCGAGTTTGGCCATGTTATGAGCCCCGCACTTGCCGCATTTGGCGCAGTAATCGGTGAGAGAGAGTCCACCGACCGAGGTGGCGGACCAAGCGGCGACTTCGCTATCGCCATGTTCGCCCACGATAAAGGTATGAATATTCCGCGGATCGATATGGGTATCCTCGCTGATCGCGGTCTTTAGCCGCGAAGTATCGAGGACGGTCCCACTCCCGAAGACGCGGGAAGAAGGAAGACTCAGTTTCCGATAGACCAAATAGCTCAAGACATCGACCGGATTGGAGACTACCATCACGAGGCCCTCCGGATTGAGGTTGCTCTTCAGCTGATCGCAGATCGAATTCATGATCCCCGCGTTCTTATGGAGCAAATCTAAGCGGGTCTCGCCGGGCTTTTGGCTCGCCCCGGCGGTGATAATCACAAGTTTCGCATCGAGGCAATCGCTATAATCGCCTGCCCGAATCACCTTCGGGACCGAGACGAAAGACATGCCGTCGACCATATCGAGGACGTCGCCTTCGGCTTTATCCTTATTCACATCGATGATGACGATTTCGCTGGCGGAGTGGCTCTGCATTAAGGTGAAAGCAATGCTGCTTCCGACTGCGCCATCGCCGACAATTACGACTTTTCTTTCTTTGGTCATTGGGGTTAGCCTCCTAACCATCCTTATTATGCCTAAATTCGCCGATAAGAGGGTGCTAGACGATAACTGAAAGCGTTCTCAGAAAGAAAAAAGACCGCCGGAGCGGTCTTTCTTTGCTTCTCTTATTGTTCGATGTCATTGCCGTCATCATCGACGGGAATGAGGGCTTCTTTCGGAGCGCCGCAAACGGGGCAAGAGCCATCCGGATTCGGAATCACAATCGCTCCGCAGATGGTGCAACGATACTTTTGAACTTTTTCAGCCATGGTCATTCGACCTCCAATACATTGGTATTTTAAACTAGTTTTGGCTAAGCGGAAGTCTTTTGCTTTATCGGGCGATCAACTCGTAGGCATTTCGTGGGGTATGATCGGCCTCATAGATCACCCCCGTATAGACATAACCTTCTTTTAAAATCAGGTGGTTTGTCGTCTTATTGAGGGCGTGGGTATCGATCCGAAGATGTTTGATCTTCGTTAAGCAAAAGCTCACTGCGGCGTGGAAAACGCCATGGGCGGTTCCGTCGCTTCCGAGCCGGTGAATCGTGCCATAGGGCTCGTCCGAGCGCCACTGACCTTCGATGTAGTCGTAGGTCGGATCCTTGCCGATGATGAAAGCGAAGGCCCCGTGAACCCCTTGATCATCATAGACGACATAAAGCTGCTGCTTTTTGATATCGTCTTTGATTTTGGTGTAGCCAGGAAATCCATAGCCCCATTGGGCATAATTTCCTTCGCTACGCATGTACGCGCGAGCGCATCCATAAATCTTTTTGATCCGGCTCATGTCTTGAAATGTCGCTAAACGGACTTCCATAAGGTCACTCCACTGATTTTAAGGATTCCACCATCTTGACCTTGCCCGTTAAGGAAGCCAAGTAGAGGTTAACTAAGAAGGCGACGACGAAGGTGATGAGGAAGGCATAGAGGAAGGTCGGCCAGAAGATATGATACAAGAAAGCGACGAGGTTGACCTTATTGACGACTAAGACGAGCTCCATAAAGGGAAAGCCTAGGGGTAGCCCAATGAGAACTCCCACTCCGGTTAGGGTCATGATTTCGAACATCAAGGAGAGGGCGATTTCATGGCGGGAGAATCCGAGCACCTTCAAGGTGGCGATATCGCGGATCCGTTCTCGGAAGTTCAGAAGAGCGAGGTTATAGAGAACCGTCACCGCGAGCAAAACCGCGAAGACCTTGACCGCGTTGGTCATGATGTAGACCCCGGACATGATGTTTTTAATGCGGGAACGCATCTCTTCTTGGCTTTCGGCGTGCCCGACAAAAGGAAGCGCCGTCACGGCCTTTTCAACCGTTGTCACCTCAGAACCCTCTTTCACATCCACGAAAGCCGAATTGTAGACTTTAGCCTTCTCGACGTCGGGGTAATCGCTATAGAAAGCGTTAACCCCATGGACGGTGAAGGAAGAATAAATCGTCCCGACTTCACCGGAATACGTGGCCCCGTTGTAACTGAAATCGATCGTATCGCCTAGCGATAGGGAGAGTTCCTCCGAGATCTTCGAAGAGATCGCGACCTTGCCTTTCGTTAATCCAAACTTCCAATGGGTCGAATCATCGTTAAAGAAACGGACCATCGAAGAATAGGTCTTGGTGGTGACGCTATTTCCTCGATCGGCCTTAGATAGGCTCGAGGTGGTCGCGAGGTATTCTTCAAAAGTCGTCATGTCGACTCCGGCGACTTGTTCAAAGTCACTCCGATGGGAAGCGCTCACGGAAGGATAAGCTAACGAGATATCGGAATCATAATAATGGCCGAGGTCCTGCTGAATCCCATAGTTCAAGGTATCTTCAATCCCAAAGCCGCAGACCAGCAAAGCCGTGCATCCCATCACTCCGACCACCACCATGATCGATTTCACGAGGTTGACTCGGATATTTCGGAACGCCATCTTGATCGAAAGATGGGCGGCGCCGGGTGGCCTTTTCGTGATGGCGCTCACGACGTCGCGGTGCCGACGGAAGCTCACCAAAGCCGGCCGCATCGATTGAGCGGGAGTGAGGCTGATTTCTTTATGACAAACTAAGAGAGTCACTAACGCTCCCGAAAGTAAGAATACCGCGGCGGTGAGTAAGGCTTGCCACCAGGGGAAGACAAAGAAAGGCCGGGCGGGCAAAGTATAGAGAATGTCGTACTTCTGTCCCATGATATAAGGAATGATGATCGGGCCTAAGATGCAGCCGATTATCGTTCCAATCGAAACGAGGGTCAGAGTCAACGAGATGTAATGATAGTAGATTTGGTGCTTGGTTAACCCTAAGGCTTTCATCGTCCCGATTTGGGTCCGCTCTTTGAGGATGATTTGGCTGATGGTCGTCAGAATGACGAGCAAGGCGACCGCAAAGAAAACGAAGGGGAAGACAAAAGTGAGTTGCATCGACTCCCGGACATCGGTATCGACCGCGATGCTCCAAGGGTTCGAGGAGCGATCGGTAATCCCCACTAAATTCTGTTTGGCCGAGGCTTTGCCGTCAAAATAGGCCTTGAGGGCGGTCTCTTTCTTTTCTTTGGTCCCCTCGGCTTGCAGCTTGATCAAATATTGGTTCGTTTGGGGGAAAGTAGAAGGCTCCGCGATCGCGGAATCATCGCCCCAGTCGATGTTCTCATTCGTCTTGATCGCGTTGATAGCAAAGTCTTCATAGTTCGCGGAAAGAACATCCATTAAAGAGCTGCGGAAGATATCCTTGGACATCCAAAAGGTCGAGGCGTAATAGGTCGCTTTCGTCACGTTCTCGGAAGTGGTCATGATTCCGGTCACGACCGGATGAACCGTGAGGGTCTTTGCCGCGAGGATATTGGTTCCGCCCGGCTTCACATAGTTCGCCAAGACGGCGATTTCTTGATCGGTGAGATAACTGCTGAGATCGTAGGTGATGCTGGCCTTATCCCCAACATCGAGATGGAGGGCACTTTCGTCTTTGGCTGTCGCCTTTTTGGTCCAATAAGCATCATCGATCAGAAAGAAATGGGTCGCAGTCTGATCGACCGAAGCCGCCTCGATGCTGACCGGTTTCGAGATGCTCGGCATCTGATAGGCCACCGCCGCGTAGGCGTTAGCGGAGCCTAGACGCACTCCCATTTCAAAGCGGGCTTCAACGGCATCGTGGTCCTCCAGGCAGCCTTTGATTCCTTGCAGGTCCTCCGTTTGGTATTCATTCGAGGTGACATAAATATCGGCCGCATTCCCCTGCTCATAGAAAAGATCGACTCGGTCCGAGAGGGATTTGGCGTTGGAAAGAAGGCCGACGAAAAGCGTGACCGCGATCCCGCCGATCGCGATGATGGCGAGAAATTGCTTCCAGCCCGATAAAGTCTGGCGGAACATTTTCCGCCGGAGAACCGCGTTGGTTTTGGTCGGGTGAATGATTTTTTCTTTGAACGAACTCGCCGTGAGCATGAGGTTATTTTACACCCCGGCACTCATTCTCCTAGCGCATTATGCGCGAGGAATGGCCAAAATGAAAAAACCGCGCTCGAACGGAACGCGGCTTCTTTACGGCAATGAATTAGGCCAAAGTGGTCGGGGCCACACTGATGCTGGTGCCTTGATCGACCCCAGCAATCGTGTAGGTTCCGTTATTGGTGATGGTCAGCGTATTCGCTGTCACATTCTCAACATAAGCGGTCTCGGTGCAAGTGCCCACGATGAGTGAAGTCGAATCGGTGATGGTGAAGGCGTTATCGATCTGGAACACATTCGCGCAGCTTTCAACGGTGAAGGCGATCTTGCTGCTCTGACCGGCGGTCGGGAAAGTAATCGCTCCCGAAGCCGTTAACGCTTTCGTATCGTAATCATTCACATCGAAGGCTTGCGAAGCGATCTTGCCCATGGCGAAGGTGCCGGTATAAGCCGAAGCATCAAAGATTTTCGCGTGGACGCCGTCGTTACCGGCGTTATTGATGGTAAGGGCGGTCGCCGAAGTGAGCTCAAGCTTGTCGCACTTGATGCCATGGGAAGCCGAACCGCCATCGAGGATCAAACTGCCTTTGCCCGCGATCTCGATATTGTTCGAACTTTGGATGACCGCGGCTTTCGAACTCGTGCCCGTATAGGAAATGGTATTGGTCGTGCCTTTATTGGCTTTCACGATCACCTTGGAATTGCTGGATTCGTAATAGATCGGCGAAGCGGAAGAGGAAGTGATGGTCACGCCATTTAAATCGAGCTCCATTGAAGCGTTATCGGTAAAAGAAGAATCCGCCGTGATGGCGATCGAACCCGCTAAGGTTCCGGAAAGGGTCGCCCCGGTCTTCACGGTATCCGAAACGGCGAACGTATAAACGCCGGCGTTATAGGTATAGGTTGGAAGCTGAATCCCATCGATAGCCGTAATGTTTAAAGGCCCTTGATCGACCGAGGTCGCGGCCGAAGTAGCTTCGGAGGTCGCGACCGAAGAAGTTCCTTCCGATGTCGCAGCGGAAGTCGTTCCTTCCGATGTCGCGGAAGTTTCTTCGGATGTGGCGACGGAGGATGTTCCTTCGGAGGTTGTTGAAACTGTTCCTTCGGAGGTTGTAGCCGCTGAGGTTGCGGCGGTAGAAGAGGTTCCGGCCGAGGTTCCATTTGAGGAAGCGACGGAGGAGTTAGTCGCTCCGCACGAAGCGAGACCGACGAGCAGCAAGCTGGAGAATAAAGCTAAGACTGGTTTTTTCATGATGATTTCCTTCTAACACCCTATAAAGGCGGATCGATCGTTTTTTATTGGTTTTTCTTTAGAAAAGGTCTTAGCCGAAGCCAAGACCTTGATTGGATGAGAGGAATTAGTCCGCTAAGGTGCCCATCGGGTCCCAAGGCGGCAGATGGATCGGATCTTTTCCAGCGGCTTTCACCTCGTCTTGGTTCAGGTAACGCTTTAAGACGACGGCCTGATAGACGAAGGTATCGAAGAAAGCGGAGGACATGACGTAGTAGCCTTTAAGGCCATTATCATCGCCCCACGAATTCTCGATCTTCCATTTGGTCGGCAAGCCATTCACGATTTCGACTCCGACGATCACCATCGCGTGGTTCATCGCCGAGTGACGGTAATCGAGCATGCCACCCTTGTCGAATTTGATATCGAAGCCAAAGTTGGAAAGATAGTCAAACGCATTGGCGTCCCAGGCAAAGGAAGCGCGATCGCGGTAGAAACCGACATCGCTTCCGAACCAAACCGGGAAGCCATCCTTAAGCTGCTTCACGATCAAAGTCTTCATCCGCTCCATCGTGACGTTCAGGTGGTTGATTGACTTGCCTTCGACGACATTGCCCAAGAAATCAATCGTGAAATTCTTGCCATAGGGCTTATCAGCGGTCGGCGAATTGATGAGGGACTGATATTCGTCGAGAAGCTTTTCTCCGACGTACTTGTCGAAGAAGGATTTCGGGGTGAGCCCCTCTTCTTCATGGAACTTATCTTTGCTATCGGTGTAGGCAAATCCGAAGGTTTTCGGCGGGACACCGAAGGCATTAAGGAAGAGATCATAGATCTTCTCCATCGTCTGATCTTTTAAGGCCCGAATGCCCGGCATGTCATCTTTTAAAGCGAGCCGATGAGCTTCATAGGCAAAGTTACGAATCGCCGCATTCACCAGTTGATCGGTTTCCCGGGTGTTGTTGCTTTGGAAAGTCTCGGGGAAAGCGTCTTGCGGGACTAAGCCGTATTTCTTCACCAAGTTCACGAACATATCCCATTGGCCACCATCGGAGACGGGGTCGGTCAGGATAAATTGAAGGACCCGATCATCATGGGCGTTCTTGGAAAGCTTGATGATCGATTCGAGGGCAAAATTGGATTTTTCGATTTTGTCGAAGAGGGAAATATAGTTCTGAGAGAGTTCGAACTTCTTGATGTTGCACTTCTTGGCAATCAGTTCGCGCAGGACATTTAATCCCGCGAAGATCCAGCAGCGGCCCGAGGCCCGTTGGTTCGCGACCGGTAAGGTTTTCACTTCGACGTTAAACTGGGGAGCCACATTCATAACGGAAGAGGGTTCAAAGACCACTTCCGAGATGGGATTCCGGCTCAAAGCGTGGCGAACCACGTTGTTTTTGAGATCGGCTTCGTAGGACTTCGAAATGGCCGCGGCCTTCTCTAAGGTCAAGGCGCCAACGACGTTTTGCTGACTATCTGCCATGGGGTTTTCCTCTAAGAGCATTTGCTCGTCGAAACTTATTGTAGATTTCTTTGCCCTTTAGGGCAATCAAAAAAGCAGGGCCGATCCGATTCGCTTCCTTTATTTTTGAGGGGGCACTCGCTACAATTAGTCGGAAAGAAATCGGTTTATATCCATGGACAACAACATCGAACGTTTCATCAAGTACTGCAAAATCGACACCCAAAGTAACGAGAATTCATCGAGTGTCCCGAGCGACCCGAAAGAACTCAACCTCACCCGCGAACTTCAAAAGGATCTTCAAAAGCTCGGAATTCCAACCGAAATCAATGAATTCGGAATTCTCTATGGCAAACTTCCGGGAGTGGAAGGCTTAGACCCGATCGGCTTGAACTCCCACGTCGACACCGCCCAAGAAGTGACCGACACCAATTGCAACCCCCGCTACATCGAAAATTACGATGGCTCCACCATCGTCTTGAATGACCAATATTCAATGGACCCGAAAGAGTTCCCGACGTTAAAAGCCCATATCGGCGACGACTTGGTCGTGACCGACGGGAATACCTTACTCGGCGCGGATGATAAGGCCGGCTTAGCCATCATCATGGCGGCGATTGAACACTACGTGAAACATCCGGAAGAGAAGCACCACCCGATCTGCTTCTGCTTCACCCCCGATGAAGAAATCGGACGGGGGCCCGACCATTTCGATGCCGAAAAATTCGGGGCGGCTTATGCCTATACTCTCGACGGCGGAATCTATGACGAAATCGCAATCGAAAACTTCAATGCTGCCCACGCCATCGTCGAAATCGATGGAGTTTCGATCCATCCGGGCGAAGCTAAAGGCAAGATGGTGAACGCCTCAACTCTCGCCTTTGAATTCGATCGGAGACTTCCCCCGACCAAGCGTCCGGAATACACCGAAGGCCATGAAGGTTTTAACCATCTCGTCTCGATGAGCGGAGCTTGCGATAAAGCGGTCATGCATTACATCATTCGGAACCACGATTTAAAGAAACTCGAAGCCCAAAAGAAAGAATTTAAAGACGCGGCCGCGGTGATTCAGGAACATTATCCGAGTGCGAAAATTAAGCTGACGATCGTTGACGACTACCGGAACATGAAAGAAGTTTTCGATCGTGATCCCCGGGCGGTCAATCGGGTCAAAGAAGTCTTTGAAAAACTCGGAATCACCCCGAAGTTCAATCCGATCCGGGGCGGAACCGACGGCGCTACCTTCTCCTTCAAGGGCTGCCCCACCCCGAATTTAGGGACGGGAAGCTACAACCACCATGGCCGTTACGAATACCTTTCAGTCAAAGAATTCAACCAGATGGTTCGGATTGTGATCGCCATCCTCGCCGCCTAGTTATCCACTGTCTAAAAAACTCGGTATTGGTTCGACCAAGCCGAGTTTTCTTTACTCGAAATAAAAAGGTCCGTTTCCGGACCTCATGAGAATCAAAATGGCTGGGGTGACTGGGATCGGACCAGTGCATGTGGGTTTCAGAGACCCATGCCTTACCGCTTGGCTACACCCCAAGGTGCACCGATTATTTTACTCAGTGGGAGCCGTTAAGCAAGTCTATTGTTTATCTCTTCCTTCTTTTTGCCTAAAATGGACGGGGGTGAAAAATATGTCCTATATCATTGCGATTTGTGGCGGCTCCGGCTCAGGCAAGACCTTCCTTAGCCATGCGATTCTCACCAATCTTCCTCATGAGGTCAGCGTCTTATCCTATGACGGCTACTACAAGGACCAAAGCGCCCTTCCGATGGCGAAACGTGCTCTCATCAACTACGATGACCCCGCGACCTTAGATTCGGCCCTTTTCATCAAGCATCTTCTCGCGATTCGCCAAGGCGAGACCATCCAGGTCCCGCAATACGATTTCGCGACTCATACTCGTAAGCCGCTTCCTCTCGCTTTTAAGCCGACCGAAGTCGTCATCGTCGAGGGCATCATGACCCTCCAGATTCCCGATGCGAAAAAGTACTACGATTTCACGGTCTTCGTCGATGCGGATCCCGATATCCGTCTCGCCCGGCGAATTCTCCGCGATATCGATGAACGGGGCCGAACCGTGAACTCGGTGATCACCCAATATTTCGCCTCGGTCAAACCGATGCACTATAAGTACGTCGAACCCCATAAAAAAGAAGCGGATTTCGTCTTCGTTAATAACGACAATAACGGAATCGACGAAACTCAGATGAAAGCCTTGCTCGATAAGCTGATGCACCGTTAATCGCCATCGAGATAAAGCCGCGGCGTCCCCGCGGCTTTTATTTTGGCTTCGGTTTCTTTCAAAAAGGCTTCCATTCCGATCTGGTCATCGCGAGTAAGAATGTTCTCATGGCCAAAGACATAATGGGTGATATCGAGACTACGAAGAACTCGGCTCATTTCGTAAAAAAGGCTGCGGTCGTAATAGGGTTTTTCGAAACCGACCGCCTCATAAACCCCATCGCCAAGGTAGGCGACTTTTTCCGCTTTGACCACCGCGATAATCGAGCCTTTGGCGTGGCTGCTTGGTAAGGGCAAAAGGGTCACGACGACATCACCTAAATCCAAATCCACGGGACCCGTGACTTCATGATCGACCCGCACATACTTCCCGGTTTGCTTGGAACCGTAGACTTCGCAAGAGGAAAAATAGGCGAAATTCGCGATGTGATCATTGTGAAAATGGGAGATCGCGAGTGTCGAAGGATTTGGCAACTTCCCCGCCTTTTGGAGGCCCCGCAAAATCTCGAGCTGTTTTTGGCTGGCCCCCGTATCGAAATAGAGGGTGTCTTTCTTCCCGACCACCACCCCGATCTTCGGGCAGATGATTCCCGGTTCCGATTCAATATAGCCACAATGAGGGCTTAGGGCCTGATAGTTCATGAAATTAGTATGCGCTTCCATTGTCGTAATAGACAATGGGGTCTACAATAGCACGGAAGAAAAACCTATGCTCATCATCGATTCCCACGCCCATATCGCCAGTTGGCCTACTATCAAAAAATCCGAGGACATGATCGCCGAGTCCATGGAACGTTACGGCGTGAAGTTCACCTTGCTTTCAAACTGCGATGCCGCCGAATTCCCTAGCGTCGGCAAAAAGCCGAAGGTCCAAAAGGATACTTTGACCTGCCTAAAAGAGGTCGTCGCGTTCGTGAAGAAATATCCGACCGAACTCGGCGCCTTGGTTTGGATTCGTCCCCGCAAAGAGAAATTAAGCCAGGAACTCATCGATTACATCGCGGCGAACCGCCGCTACATTTACGGGATCAAATTCCATCCCTATGAGTCGCATCTACGGATCGATACCAAGACGATGATGCCTTGGATCAACTTGGCGCGGACGTTTGGGATGCCGATGCTCGTCCATACCGCCCAGGATCAATATAGCGACATCCGCTTCCTGAAGACCGTGGCGGACTTTAACCCCGACGTGACTTTCGTCGCGGCTCATTGCCAACTCTGCAGCGACAACTCCGCGGCTTTCGAGGTGATGAAAACCACCCCGAACATCTATGGCGATACCGCCTGGGTCAATATGAAATTCGCCCGAAAGATCCTGACGAAAATCGGACCGGACCGCCTCATGTTCGGCACCGATAATCCGATCGACGGGGTCGATACTTTAGCCAATCCAATGTACCACGATTATTTCACCAATCGTTTAAGGCTGCCCGCCCACATCTACCATAACCTGATGGCTCGAAACGCCATGAAGGTCTTTGGCATTCACTTCAACAAAGATTAAGACCGACGATCTTTCTTATCGACCGCATCGACTTCGATCACTTGATCGGGGTCGATTTTTGTTGCGGCGTCCTTGGGGGTCGGTCCATGAAACTCGGCGTTATCATGGCTGAGCCCATCCGGATAGATCGCTTTATCGGCCATATAAACCGCTTGGGTTTTCGCAAAAAGCAAAGAGAAAAGTCCTTTTAAGGCATAGCTAAGGCAAGCCAGCACATAAATCGTGACAGCAATCCGGTAGAGGACCAGGTAGGCCGGAGCTTGGATATTGAGGAAATAAAGAGCAATGCCAACCCCGAAAGCGAGGGTGAAGCCGGCGAAGAGGAAAATATTGTTCCAACGTTTTCTCCGCCAATAGGCCCACTTCTTAAAGAGGACGGTGAAGGATAAATAACCAACGAGAATCAATAGCTCCGCTAAAAAAGTGATACCGGAAAGGGTGAAGCAGAAGATCGGAACGAAACCCATTCCGTTCTTCTTTAAGTCGGTCACTCCGATAAAGAGAGTAACGAAATAAATGAGGATAGCACAAAGAGTTTCCACGATAAACGCGGTATAGGCTTTTCGCTTTTCGATGGTCAGATAAATTGGGGTTGCTGGAGTTTCCACGAAAATATTTTACATGTTTCGTTCGACTTGTCCTACAATTAAAAGAGCTGCAGGAGGGCTCACTCGTCTATGAAAATCTTATTGACTGGTTTCAAGCGCTACGCCACCCACGACATCAATCCGTCCGAAGAAGTGATCAAAGCGATCGCGCTTCCGGAGAGTAAAAAAGTTGTCCTCGATGTTTCCTACAAGAACTCGATTGCCGAATTGAAGAAAGAGATTAAAGCTTATAAGCCCGACGTCATCATCGCGATGGGACTATCCCCCTACCGCAGTGAACCGACGATGGAGCAATACGCCTATAACGAGATGCGTTCGATTCAACCCGATGAGACTGGAGTTCTTGAAAATGACGGGAAGCCACTCGTGAAGGAGGGCCCCGCATCCTTAAGAACCAGCGCCGACCTCTCGCGGATTGAACAAGTCTTAGCCGCTCAAGGCGTCTCCGCCTCGATCAGCATCGATCCGGGCCGCTTCGTCTGCAATGCCGTTTACTATACCGCTTTGAATTCGGGAATCCCCGCCGTCTTCGTCCACCTCCCGCTGCTCAAGGATTGCCCATTAGAAGACGATATCGCCGCGATCGAAGCGATTGCCGCTTACTTCCGTTCCTAATCTGAAGGTAACAAAAAAGACTCGGAGCGATCCGAGTCTTTTCGTTTGTCCGTTCCCGTTAAAGCGTCCAGATGTAGGCGGCGATCGGGAGACCGATGAAGATGATGAGGGTGCAAACGGTCAGGACATAGAACATCACGCGGAGCTTGACCCCGTTATAGGCGATGAGGGCTTTGTCCTTTTTCGCATTGGCCCGTTTGGCCATCACGCTTTGATAGGTCATGATCAGGATGACCGCGAGGGTGAAGATATTGATCATGGTGAGCAAGGAGAACATTGAGGCATCCGACACCATCTGGAAGCCGACAATGGTCGCCGAAATCGCCGAGAACATGCCCGTTCCTAGCATTCCTAAGGCGTCTTCGCCCGCATAGGACTGATTGTAGAAGGCAATCGTGATCCAGATGATGATCGCGAAGAGGTTGATGTAAGTCGTTAAGAAAGTCGAAGGGAGGAAATTGCCTTGGGTGAAAGCCGCCCGGTTTGCCCGGATCACCACGGTATACTTGCTATTGCTCTTTTCGGGATGGTTCGGATCGGAATTGATATCGTACTCGATCGCTTCGGCGTGGCACTTGATGCCATTATCTTCTTTGACCGAACGGAAGCCATCGGTGAAAGCGATGCTGTCGCCCATCGTGGTATAGAGCCCCTCATCATGCGAACAATAAGTGTAGCCGGTGTTTCCCGAAATCTGATTCCGTGAAACATCCACCACATCAGCCTTTTGATAACGGAGATGGTCGACCGTGAGCCATTTGGCCGGAGTGACATTGAGCCAGAATTGAGCGGTTTCAAGCGGATAGCGCGGGTTATCGTAGGCCTTGGAAACCTTGACGGCAAAACGCATCGACTGAATCATCCGATAAGGGGAGGCGGCTTCGGGGGTGCCTGAAGTGTTGCTGAGATAATAGGACTCGCCCGGATCGTAGTCATAGAAGAGCGAGGTGTTGTCGATCCCTTTGCCAACGTCGAAGTTCGGGTCATACGCGGTATAGATGCTCGAGGGGAATAAGCCAGGATAGGAGGTCCGCTCGGTCGCCCAAACGTCATTGAGAGCGGTGTCCTTCGGATTGTCTTCAATCACTTGGCGGGCATTTTCACGGATCGTTGAAGGATCGGTGACCCCGACATTCTTCCGATCGATCAAACGGTTGAGGGTGAAAGGATAAGCCAGTTCGACGTGATCGGGGGTGCCATCCGAAGCGTAGGTGACTTCGTTGGTCGTCCGGTCAACCGTGAAATGATCCATGTTATCGTTTTGATGGACGTCGCCTTTGGCCGCATCGAAGGCTTCTGTTTTAAAGACGTCTTCGGCCTTTTGATCGGCGGCGGTGATGCCGTTATAGGCTTTGAACATCGTATGGAATTCTTCCTGATCGAAGTCAAACCAAAGTTTGAGAGCGGCCGAGAAGTATTCGTTCGAGGGTTTGATATCGAAAATCTTGAGAACCTGTAAGCCCACCTTCACGTTGCAATAGGTATACTGGGCATTCCAAGTAGCGTCGTTGATCCGTTGCTCTTCGAACGCTTTGGACTTCTTATCCTGGATATCGGTTTGCTCGATCTTGCTCACCGAGGAAAAACGATCTTGGAGAATGTCGTAAGCGCAATAGCCCGTGAAAGCCGCTAACGGGACAATAATCACGAGCAAGGACAAATACATTTTGACCCGCATCGAGTGGGAAAGAACCCGGTAGTTTCGGGTGAGATAGTGCTTGTTCTTGTAGTAGTTTTGTTGTTCCGAGAGGTCGTTCCGCTGAATCACCGCGAGGTCTTCATCGATTTTAAGGTCGGCAAAGGCCGGAAGCTTTTCGGCGTCGTCGAGCAGCATTTTCGGCGGCAGCATAAAGTAGACCGCGATCTTCTTCATGAGGTGGCGGGATGGGAGGCTATAACCGGTCTGCAAGGCTTTCCATTTTCCTTCGGATAAGCTCACGGCCCGCCGCAAAGTTAATCCTTGTTCTTTTTCGACAAGGAATTGGTCGAGATAACGGATCTTCGCGGTCCGTTGCTCAAAGCCATAATCTTCATTTTCCGGTAGCGGCTCTTTGCCGTTACGGACTTTATGGTAAGAAATCTTCTTAAAGGCTTTTTGGAGACGATACACCGCGAAGAAATCGGCGTTTTGTTGCCCTCCGCAATCCGGCTTAAAGTCGCTTTGTTGCTATGGAGAAAAACGGCGGGATCGATCCCTTGCTTCTTCAAATACTCGGTCAGGATGACGAAATTCTTGCTCCGAATCTTGACTAAGGAATTTTCCTTCGAGGCTTTCGTAGGTTCCGATGACTCTACTTTATCCTCTTGGCCTTTCGGTTCTTCCGGTTTTTCTTTCGCCATGATGCTACCTCTTCCTCACAAGTTAAAACAATTGTAGGCTTCCACTAGAACCGAAACAATAACCCGGTAGGGTTAAGCCCCGTCGATATCGTCTTTATACAAGGTCGAATTGGAATCGTAATTGTCGTTGCTCTGCTTGGTCTCATTAAGCATATCGATATCTTCGCCCGTCCGATTGCTGCGGTAAGTGGAATGCGGATTGGCTGGGTTTTCTTTTTTCGGTTCCGGTTTCATACGTGTGTTCTTTCCTGAAGGCTTTTCCCTAAAAAGAAGGGAGAGGTGTCTTCGTTTTCGTTTCTATTGTAGCGACTTTCTCCGCGAAAGGTCTTCGTTTCTTTTCTGGTGGCAAAGAAAGAAGATCAGGGCAATATAAGGCATCCCGAGATTAGTCTCAAGCAAGCTGTCGATCAAAAGGGTCCAGAACGAGTTGGCATTGCTCGGGCGGATCCCTCCAAGAAGCAAGGCCCCTTCCCAGAAAAATTGAATCGAGATGCCGATGAGGTTCCAATAAAGCACCGTTTTGACCCAAGGCTTGTGGCGGATGAGCGCGAAGAGGATGAACCCGAGATATCCCACCAAAAGAATGATGAGCATCGGGAAATGATAGGCTCCGGTGGTCCGGGTCGTTTCGATGCTGGGGCTACTAAAGGCGAGAAGACCGGGTGCTCCCATCCACCACGCGAGCAAGATTCCGATAAAGCGTTTCCATTCCTTATCTTTCCCAAGCAAGATCCAAATGTAGGCGAAGTTCGTGATGCCATAACTAAGGGACATCCAAAGGAGGACTAACGCGGTGAGGCCAGGGCCCACCACCACCTGATTGATTAAAATCCGTCTGGAACCGGAAAGGAAATAAAAGTAACCATAGTCCACCGCAAAATAAAGGATGCCACCAAATAGGGCAAATAGGACGGTTTGATAACGTTTCTTGTAGAGAAGCAGTCCTAAATAGAGAAGAACAAAAAGCGAATCCGCAATAATGTAGATTAAGGAGAAATAACGGGTGGGTGTGACGCTCATGAGGCTATTATGGAACCCCGAAAAAGGAACCGCGAGATTTTTTCGCTATAATAGAGAGCGAAGAAGGAATCCGCTATGAAAAATGGATTGATGCTGCTCGGAGATGGCTTTGAGGAAACCGAAGCCATCACTACTCATGATATCTTGACGAGGACCCATAATATCACGCTCAAATACGTCTCGATTTCGCCATCGTTAGAAGTAGCTTCTTCGATGGGGATCGTGGTAAAAGCCGAAGGGTTCATTGCCGAGGAGACACCAAAAGCCTATGACTTTTTGGTGTTGCCCGGTGGCAAAAAGGGCGTCGACAATTTGAAGCATTCCGAAGCGACAATCGCCCTCATTAATGCCTTCCATGACGCGGGTAAACCTATCTATGCCATCTGTGCCGCCCCTTCGATTCTAGGCGAGCTCGGTTATCTCGATGGCAAACGCTACACTTGCTTCCCTGGCTTTCAAGCCGGAGCAGGCGAATACGTTGACACGGGGTCGGTCATTGATGGCGATTTGGTGACCGGTCATTCGATGGCGTACACGATCGCCTTCGCGGAAAATATCGTCCGAAAACAGCTCGGCGAAGAAGCGGTCAAAGCGATTTATCGTGGGACAAGAGGCGCCGATTATCCGGCTTAATGAATCCAAAGAAAGAGATAGCCTAAACCGACCGAAGCGGTCACAAGAATCCCGAGGATGATGAACGCATCCTTGAGATTCTTTTTGTCTTTATAGAGAACGATCATTCCTAAGCCGGCGTTGACCGATAAGCCGGCGAGTAAGGCCCCAAAGGGGATTTTATTGAGAACGTAGCTTTGAGCGAGCAACACCGACGAAGCACAGTTGGGGATGAGACCCACCGCCACCGCGATTAAGGGTGAGAAATAGTAATTGGAGGTCAAGAAGTCGGTGATCTTCTCTTCGGTGACGTAATAAATGAGCGTTCCGAAAAGCATATTGATGACAAAGACGTAGGCAAAGATTTTGAGCGAATGGATTAGCGGATGAACCAAGTGTTCATGCCAAGGGTTCTCTTTTTCGTCATCAATTTCATGACCGCAGCAACCGCAATGAATCTGACCGGTCTCACCTTCGCAGTGCTCCAAGTGGGTTTCGACTTCTTGGCGGCCCCGGGTGTAAATAAGGTCAACAGTGAATCCAACGATAAAGCCCGCGACGATCTTGATTCCGAGCAAGGCAAAGCCCATATACCAACGGCCCTGAACATCGGCAAAGATGAGGGGCAAAGCTTCGTCGCTGCAGGCGATAAAGACGGAGACCAAAGTTCCCATCGTGATATGGCGTTTGGTATAAAGATCGGCCGCGACGACCGAGACTCCGCACTCCGGAACTACTCCAAAAAGCGACCCAAGCAAAGGAGCAAACCGATTCTTTTTCTCGAGCAAATGGGCGATCTTTCCTTCAAAGAAGGAGAGAAGGACATGGATAACGAAAACAAAGGCCAATACCTTTAACGAATCGAGTAAAGCATCCAAAAATACTTGTAGCACGGATATAGAATACTCCCCTTGTCAAGGGGGTCCTGTTCACACCATGAAAGCTAAGATTTTGTCGCGGGAAAGACCTAAGAGCCACGAAAGGCGCTCAATCCAGGTGTCAAAAGCGGTCGTCCGTTGCATCGTCGAAGCGGGTTTCGTCGCCGAATCGAGATAAAGCCCATTGATTTCAAGGGCGGCTTGAACCACGAATTCCAGCAAGTCGTTTTTCTTAGGATCGGCCCGATACGTATATTGGAAATCCTCGCGGAAATGATCGGCCAAAGGGCGGCAGGATTCGCCGACTTTCATCGCTGTAGCGAAGTCCTCCGGAAAAGAAGTCGTGAGTTGAAGCCCGCTTTGAATCGAGCGGAGCGTGGTCGCAATAAAACAGTTCGCCGTCCGGATCATGTCCTCGTCGCTAAGGGCGGGATTCGGGTTCGGTTCATGGACCTTTTTGACCCAATCGATCAGCCCGTTTTCGATGTGCGTGGCTTTAACAACGTTATTCATTGCCACCATTATAATGCCCGCGTTTCCATTTTCTAGACAAAACCCTTAAGCGATTTTCCGTTTCCATAAAAGCAAAGAATTTGAGACACTTTTCTAGGAATTCGACAATTGGAGGTTATAATGATTTTATGATGAACGCAGGGAACTTTTTGTTAGAGAAGAGCAAATGCTGTTACCTTTATAATGATTTCACCATCGACCAAGCCCTCGAGAAGATGGAGAAATCCCGTTATCAGACCGTTCCGGTCATTGAGCGGGATTCCGGCCGTTATCTCTATGCGATCTCGGAAGGGGATATCCTCTATCGGATTACCGGAAGCGATCTCCCTTATGATGAAGCGGCGAATCTCCCGATTTCTTCGGTCGAGATGAAACGGCTCCATATCGCAGTCCGTTCGACCGCCGAGCTCGATGAACTGGCCGAATTCATCGTGAATCAAAACTTCATTCCCGTCGTCGACGATAACGGAATCTTCGTCGGAATCGTTACCCGGAAAGCTATCATCTATTATTTACTCGGTCTCTATAAAAAAGAGAACGGGGAAAACTAGCCGTTTGAAAGGAAATAAACCATGCCAGAGTGCAACCACGATTGTTCTTCGTGCGCCGAAGAATGCAATGAACGCCAGGAACCGGAATCGCTTCAAGTGAAAGCCAATGCCGGCAGCGACGTGAAGAAAGTGATCGCTGTCGTCTCGGGAAAAGGCGGAGTTGGGAAGTCCTTGGTGACTTCTTTGCTCGCCGTGAACGCCCGGCGCGAAGGGAAATCCGTCGCGATCTTGGACGCCGATGTGACCGGCCCCAGCATCCCCACCATTTTCGGGCTCAAAGAAAAAGCTCAATCCGATGGAACTTCGATTTATCCGGTGAAGACCAAGACGGGCATCCTGGCGATGTCACTCAACCTGCTCACCGATGACCCAGCCGCCCCGGTCGTTTGGAGAGGGCCGCTTGTCTCCTCCTTGATCCGCCAATTCTGGAGCGACGTCTGCTATGGCCCGGTCGATGAACTCTATGTCGACATGCCGCCGGGAACCGGCGACGTTCCTCTCACCGTCTTCCAGAGTCTCCCTGTCGACGGCATCGTGGTCGTCACGAGCCCGCAGGATCTGGTCTCGCTCATCGTGGAGAAAGCCCTCAAGATGGCGGAAATGATGAATGTCCCCGTCTTAGGTCTCGTCGAGAATATGTCCTACCTCACCTGTCCCCACTGCGGCGAAAAGATTTACCCCTATGGCAAATCGGATGAAGATATCGCGAAGAAATACAAGATTCCGTTACTGGAACGTCTCCCGATTGACCCGAAGCTTGCCGCGGCGAGCGACGCCGGCACGATCGAAGACCATGAAGGCGATTATCTGCTGGATCTCAGTAAAGCCATTCATAACCTCAAATAATGAGATGAACCCATGAAGTTTCGGCTTCATGGGTTTTTACTTTATCTTCGGATCATGAGATCCCTCTTCACTTTTTTCCCCAGTTTCTTTTTGTTGTCGAAAATTCATCGATAAGGCCGAGCGATTTTCTTGTACTAGTAAACAATACTAGATATACTGTAGGGGTATCTTTTATAGGAGGTACGTCATGCCGAAAATTGCCTTATCTGCCGAGTCGACCATCGACCTCGACCAAAGTCACCTCACCCGCTACGATATTCACACCTTGCCCTTCCATGTCCAAAAAGGAGACGAAGAAGGATTCGATTTCAAGTTCAAGAATGAAGACCTTTTCGCCTTCACCAATGCGACCGGAACCCTTTGCCACACTTCGGCCTGCAACGTCGACGAACTTCAAGCCCACTTCAAGAAACTTTTTGATTTGGGTTACGAGCAGATCCTTCATTTCACCATCTCAAGCGGCCTATCGAGCGGCTATAGTAACGCCAACGTCGCCGCGGATGGGGATCCCCGAATCATGGTGATCGATAGCCACGCCACTAGCGGCGGCATCGGCCTCCAGGCCATCTATGCCCGCCAACTGATCGACCGCGGAATGAACCTTCAAGAGGTCTACGATAAAGTCATGGCCCGTCGCAAGGACATCGAATGCTCCTTTCAGCTCGACCGCCTCGACTTCCTCTATAAAGGGGGCCGCTGCTCGAAATTAGCCTTAATCGGCGCGAACATCCTTCGGATCAAACCCGAAATCGTCTGCGATGAAGAAGGCCATTTCGCTTTAGGAGCCAAGCATCGCGGCAGCAGTGAGAAATGCACGCTTGAGTATATCGACAATATGATTGCCCATTACCCGAACGCCGATAAATCGCTTGTCTTCCTCGACTATTCCACTATGAGTCCGGAACTGGTGAAGAAATGCGAAGAACGTTGCAAAGCGGCCGGCTTTAAAGAGATTCAAACCTATCAGGCTTGCCCGACGAATTCTTATCATGCCGGACCGAACGTGATCGGAATCCACTTCTACGAGCAAGGTCCGCTCGAAGATAAATAATCAGCAAAAAGAAATGGTCCTAGCCGCGGCTAAGACCATTGATTATTTCTCAGAGGAGGCGGCTTCAATCGCTTCTTTGATGGTTTTTAAGGTTCCGTAAGGATCCGGGATTCCAATGAAGCGGAACACCCCGGCCCCACCGTTGTTATTGTTCCCATAAACCATCGGGGAAGAGTTGGAACCAAAGGCGATACTCCCGGTCTTGCCCCCGGTGATTTTATCGACGAAATCCACCCGGACTTCGGTCGCCTGAATCTGCTTTAAGTCCAACGTCTTAAAATCGACCCCGATGAAGCCATCGCGAATCAAAATCCGGCTATCGGTGTAAGCGTAAAGGACATGCCGGTAACGAATGTTCGTCATGATGAGAATAGCTGCCATGATCACCACGAAGATGCCCGCGAAAAGGAGCCAACCGAGTAAGGGGTTGCTCGGAGCGGTCCTGTCGCCATTTTTATCTTTGCCGGGGATGCAGAAAACAAAGATTGACCACATCGACATCACCAGGGCAAAAAAGAACGAACCGAAAAGCGGTCCGACCAAAAAGCGGGACTTCTTCGGCTTATAAATCGCTTGAATCATCTCGCCTTTATTGAGAATCGGGTCGAAGGCGGCGGCCATCACTTCATCATCCATAAAAAACACCCCTTTTGAGGTGCTAATAGAATAGTCTCAAAAAGGGGAATCGCCAACAAGTTTGAACAAGATTTGAAATAATGTCGATGAAACGGCGTTTATTTTTCGCCACCCGCCGCATTAATGACGGGAGTAAGGGCTTCGGCCTTCTTCGCTTCTTTTTTAAAGAAAAAGAAGAAACTGATTCCGACATAGAGGGCGGCCACTACCTCGGCGATCAAAGACCCCCACCACATCGCATCGCTTCCTAATGTCACTCCTAAAAGATAAGAGACTGGCAAAAGGACGAGAAATAAACGTAAGGCGGCATCAATCAAAGCGAGGAAGCCTTTGCCGAAAGCCTGATAGGCCGCGGCTAGAACAATGCTAAAACTGGCCAGAGCAAAGGAAAGGCTAATGTAACGCATCATTAAACGTCCCGATGCTAATCCCGCTTCCGAAGCATTGAAGAGCTGCAAGATCGGATCGGGGAAGAAGAAGAAAACGACGCTGAACACGACCGAGATTCCCATCGCTAAAGCCAAGGTGAAGAGAATCGCTTCCTTGATCCGGCCATAGTCTTTGGCCCCATAATTGTAAGAAACAATCGGGATTAAGGCATTGGTGAAGCCATAGGCAATCATCAGGACCAAATATTCAATCTTGAAATAGACGCCGTAGATGGCGATGGTCGACGTCTTTAAGCTCACGTCGGAGATAACGAGACCAATCACGATATTCATCCCGAGGGTGAGGCAGCTTTGTAAAGCCTGCATCACGATGGCTGGCAAGCCGACTAAAAGGATTTTCGAATACACGGGTCCATCGAATTTGAGTCCACTTAGGGTTAAGGGCGTTTCTTTGTTCTTGGTTAAGACCAGAAGAAGGCCAATGACGAAACCTAAGGTTTGCCCGATCACCGTCGCGATTGCCGCCCCCAAGATGCCCTGATTGAACGTGAAGATGAATAAAGGATCCAGCGCGATGTTCGCGATGGCCCCGCTTCCCATCATGATCATCGATAAGCCGGTCTTGCCGGTCGAGCAGAGGAGCCGTTCAAATAAGAGCTCATAAAGCGAAGGCAAGCACCCAATTAAGCAGACCGCAAGGTAGGAGGCGCCCATATCGACCACTTCTTGGCTGACTCCTTGGATTTCAAAGAACCCATGCGAACCCCAAATTCCAAAGGCTAAGAAAGCAAGATAGAAGACAAAGAGAATCGCAAAACCCGCCATCGTCCCTTTTTTGAGAAGTTCTTGGTTATGCTCGGCTAGTGATTTGCTGAGGAGCGCATTCACGCCGATCGCGATACCGATTCCGACCGCGATCACCAGCATCTGAAGCGGATAAGCTAAGGCCAAAGCGGCGAGTCCGTTCTCGGCGCTAGCGGTCCTAGAGACATAAAGCGAATCGACGATGTTATAGAGGGCTTGGACGATCATCGAAAGGATGGTCGGACCCGCCATGGAGATGACTAATTTCTTGATCGGCATCTCCGCTAGTTTGTTCTGATAAACGACTTTCTTCATAAAATGAAGCCTCGATTTCTTGGCTTCGCTAAATAAAAAGCGTAAGCCCAGGATGCAACCGGACTTACGCGATCAAGCAACTCGTTGCGGGTAGTAATGTACCCTAAATTCCAAAAAGATGTAAGCAAATGAAACCGTTTTCATCAAAAAGTCCCCTCGTTAATGCGTTCCCAATTGTCGAACTGAACGAGTAGCATCATAAGACCCATGTCTAACTGAACACCCCACGCTAAGGCGTTTTTTCCTCACAAATCGGCCGGACTAAAAGAATACGTCAAAAGAGGAGAAGCCGTCATTAGACGAGGTGGCGTCCCTCGATGAAATAGTTCTTCCAGTAGCCATCCCAGTTGGCAAACATCTTCACTTCGCCGGTGTAATTGGCTCCCGAAGCCTGTAGCAATCTCCCACCGCCGCACCATAGTGTCACATGGCCGACGTTAGCTTCGCTCACCGGAGTCGTTCCACTCGTATAGAGGCAAAGATCGGCCCGGGTGAGGGAGGCGCTGGAGGCGACTTTGGTGCCGTTCGTGATCTGGGCGCCAGTGTAATTGCCGATCAATAGGCCAGCTCCGTCATAATAGGCGCGCTGAGTGAACGAGGAACAATCGTAATAACATTCGTCGAAAGTCGAATATTTGTTACCCGTCGAGACCTCGACGTAGCGGGTCGCCCCGAGATAATAACAATCGCCAATCCGTTTCTCCGCCTCGACGATGATAGCCTCTTCGTCTTCATCTCCTAGAGAAGGGGCAGCGACTAAGCTCGTGTAAGCGGCGTTGCCTGAGACCCAGCAATCCTGATTGCGGTAATAGGTCCGATACCAACCACTGGCGGCGTCGGTCTCGCGGTAGGCTAAGCAATGATCGTAGGTGTTTTTGGTGAGAGTTGCCACGATGTCGTACGAGGTGCCAGGCCCTTTGCGGAGGTTGAGGCTCGAAGCCAGGATATCGATATAACGATGAAGCTTTTGGCTCGAAGTCGCTTCATTCACGCAGGAATAGGAGATGGCAATCGAAGTGATGTCGAGGGCATATGCGCTATCGTAACTAGGCTGATAAGAATAGCAAGTCACCGCGGTCCCATCGACCGTTTTGCTATAAGACGTCGCGTAAGGCTTCGTTCCAGAGACATTCTCTAAATAAAAGAAATTGGGGTGGAAGTTAAGGGTGATCGGCGTTCCCGAAACGATGGTATCGGTCGAGGCGATGTAATTCCCGAGGGCGTAACCATAGCCGAGGTGAAGTTTGCCCGCCCCCGAATAAGTGATTGTGAGGGAAGTGATGGCACTAATGGCGTGCTGGTTATAAAGATAGCCTTGGCCATAGAGGGAGCCGAGGCAACCGCTTTTTTTGGCCAAACCGCCGAAGAAGAAAGGCAAAGAATGATTCTGGGAAGTCACCACGACTTTACGTTCGCTGTCGCTGAGACTTGAGGAGGTCCAAAGGTTGGTGGAGGAGGATAGGGTCAAGGAAAAGCCACCCGCTTCGGCGTGACTAGGGGACGATAAGGAAAAAGGGACGAGGGCCAATAAAGAAAGCAAACCGCCCAAAGCAGTGAGACCCAAAAAACGAAAATATCTTTCCCCTGTTCTTCTCATGACGTTGAAGCCATTGTAACCAAAGAAAAGCAAAAGTCCCAATTTTGTTCGGGTTTTGTTAAGAAAAAGCGCGGAATCCAACGCTTCCCTCTTTATATGAGGGGCGGCTGGGAAACTAACAAGGATCTTCTCCGGGACAGATATCCATCCCCGTAACTGTATGTTTTGACCCGGCCCCATTCCCTTCGAACGGCTCTTTATAAGAAAAGTACCCCGGTTTCTGGTTTGGTCCAGAGTTTGGGGTACATTTCATGTGGGAAAATGGTTTTAGGATTTCAAAGAGCCTTATTTGGCAGCTTTGTCGTCGGCTTTCGGAGCTTCCTTGGCTGCAGCCTTTTCGGCTTTTTTGCCCATAAGGAATTTCCAGAAGAAGGCAGCAAGCGCGCCACCAGCTAACGGGGCGAGGATGAAGATCCAAAGCTCTTTAGCGGGTTCGGTGACGCCATTAGCAAGCGCAAGGAGCGCCGGTCCAATCGAACGGGCCGGGTTGACCGAGGTGCCGGTGAGCGGGATACCAATAAGGTGGACGAAGGTGAGGCCTAAGCCAATCACGATGCCAGCGATGTTGCTTTCTTCGGACTTCTCAGTCGCGCCAAGCACGACGAGGACGAAGATGAAGGTCAGAACAAGTTCGACGATGAAGGCAAGAAGATAAGAACTCCACTCAATATTGCCGTTCACCATTAAGCTCTGCTGAATCGCATCGGTGCCAAGTCCACCATAAACATCGAGGTGGTTCATGAACACGAGCTGGAGCAAAGCCGCACCAGCGATCGCGCCAACGATTTGGGCGCCAATGTAGACGAAGAACTCAACTAAGGTCATCTTTTTGTTGATGAGCATCGCGAGGGAGACCGCCGGGTTAATGTGGCAGCCCGAGACTTTGCCAATGGTGTAGGCCATGGCGACGATGCTAAGGCCGAAGGCCAAAGCAGTCGGAACGATACTGCCACCCGTTAAGGTAGCAACACCGCAGGAGATGAAGACGAGCACGAGAGTTCCCACGAACTCTGCGATACCCTTTTTGAATAGTGACATATGCATCTATCCTTCTTTCGGGGATTAATTATAACCATCTCACCTTAAGAAACTAGCCCAAAAATGACAAAACGGGGTTTTTGGATAAAAGGGGGACAAAAAAGAATTGATGCTTCCTATTTATTCGCGGTGGAAGCGCTTTTTTCTATGGCGAGGAATTCGGCCCGAGTTAGGGCATATTCCGCGACTTCATGGACTTCTTTTTTGAGCGGGAATTCGTAATGGGGATTCATCTTCACGAAATGGAATCCTTGTTTTTCAATGACGCGGCGGGAACGGACGTTGTCGCTTAAGGCGGACATCACCATGCCCTCGACCTTTAAATCCTTAAAGAAATAAAGAAGGACCGCGTGAAAGGCTTCGCTCATGAAGCCCCGGCCCCAAAAGCGTTTCGAAAGGCAATAACCGATTTCGGGTTTTCCATCCACCACTCGAACTTCATCGATGGATCCGATGAGTTCCCCTTCATAGGTGATGCCCCAAATGTGGGCTAAGGGATATTGAAGAATCTGATGGGCGATGAACTGGGCGGTCACTTCGGGACTCTGGTGGGGCGGCCAGCTGAGCCAACAAGCCACTTCGGGATCATGGCACCAATTTCGATACATCATCAGGGAATCGCTCATCACGTAAGGCCGTAAAACCAGCCGATCAGTGAAAAGGATCGGAGATCCGCTTTGCTCAGGAACCACCGCGACTTTGATCGCGTAGGCTCCATAGGTTTTGATCTGTTCCTCGCTATAGTAACGACTCATATCGTGGTAATCGGGATGTTCATCCGGGCGGTAACCGATCTCCTCGGGCCGATAAACGGCATAAAGATCTTTAAAACTCGGGAAGCGTTGGAGCCCTTGGACTTGAACGAGGAGGGTATCTTTGGGGTTGATCGTGTTCTTGAAACGGATGAAATCGCCTAAGCGGAGCTTTTGGCGCTTTTCGTCGTAAAGTCGCATCTCGACGGTTTTGATGCCGAGCCGAAAAGCTTGTAATGGTTCCGGGTTCAAATCCCATTGATGGATTCGATTCATTTCAGATCTTCGCCCTTCCACTCGGCATAGAATTCTTTGAGATAGGCTTTCATGAACAACGTTCGGGCGTGGGCGATCGCTTTGCCTTCTGCCGTATTCATGAGCTCTTCGAGCAAAAAGAGCTTTTCATAGAAGTGATTGACCGTCGTGCCTTTGGCGTTTTTATAATCCTGTTCGCTCATCCCGAGGACCGGGTTCACTTTGGGGTCATACATCACCCGGCCTTTGGCCCCGCCATAGGCGAAGGCCCTGGCGATACCAATCGCCCCTAAAGCGTCGAGCCGATCGGCGTCTTGGACAATCTGGCCTTCTAAGGTGGTCGCCTTTTTGGAATCGGAACCTTTAAAAGAGATCTCGGCGATGATCTGTACGACTAACGCTTGTTTCTTCGGACTGATTTTATGGTCGTCCATCCAAGTTTTCGCAAACGAAGAGTTGGCGAAAAGCTTATAGTCATCGACATCATGAAGAAGCGCGGCCAAGGTGATGATTTCTTCATCGCCACCTTCTTTTTTGGCGAGAGCTAACGCGGTCTGGTAGACCCGATAGGTATGAGCAAAATCATGACCGGTCGCTTCCGAGGCAAACCGCTTTTTCGTATCGGCAATTAAGGCGTCAAAATAAGGGGGTTTCACCCCTCTATTATAAGTGATTGGCTTCGATAAAGTCCCGAATCTTCTTATCGGAGGTGCTCACGGTGTGACCGGTGATGGCTAAGCCACCCCGTACATCGGAATTCGGAAGGGCCTTCTTGAGGTCTTTGACCCCATTGCCTAGTCCCGAACCTTCGTGGGTGATGAGCGGCAGGATGATTTTGCCGCTAAAATCATGATCTTTGATGAACTTTCCTAAAACCATCGGGAAGCTGCCCCACCACATCGGGAAGCAAAAGGCGACGATTCCATAGGGGGTAACATCGATATCGCCTTGATAAGCGGGATAGACTTTGTTCGTGAACTCGATCTTAGCGACATCGCAGCACTCTTTATAGCCCCACGGATATTCTTTCTCTGGAACGACCTCAAAGAGATCCGCGCCTAAAGAGGCGGCCAGTTTCTTGGCGGCGACTTCGGTATTGCCAACTTTCAAATCCACTAAGCCATCGGCATCCCAGTTTTCGCCTTTATGCGAAAAGTAAACGACCAAAGATTTCATGAGAAAGTCCTTCTTTCACTGCTACTTTAAACCCTCGAGGGGACTCGAGGTCAATAGCCAATCTGCTTTTGCTCGCTCGTCTGGGATAAAAAGGAACCTAAAGCCATCAAAGATAGAGCGGTGAGATAAATCCGGCTCGGGAGATAGAGAAAGACAAAGAACGAGATGAAGGAGCCTAGGAAAGGATTAAGCGCAAAAATCGCGCTGGTTTTGGCCGCGCCGAGTTCCCGCTGAGCTAGGAGATAGAAATAGAATGATAAGCCGTAAGCGACAAAGCCTAAAGCTGCGGCGACAAAAGGCACCCAAACATTCGGAACCCGGTCGCCCAAGATAAAGGCGATGATGAGAGAACCAGCACCGCTACAAAGACCTTTGATGGAGGAGACCGCGAGAGGATCTTTTTCGCTTAACCGCCGCGTCACGTTATTTTCTAAGCCCCAGCAAGCCGAAGCCGCCATCATGATGAAGGCGCCCGGCGAGAACTGAAGGGAGTAAATGCCATCTTCAAAGCTGAGGAGAATACTGGCCAACGTAATGAGGGCGATGGCGATCCAAAGACGCGGTGAAATCTTTTCATGGAACAGAAGAAAGGCGATGAGGGCGGTCACCACGAGTTCAAAATTGCTGAGAAGCGCCGCCGTCCCCGCCGCGGTTAACGAGGTTCCCCATAAGGTCAAAATCGCCGCTCCAATATCGAGGATAATCATGAGGAAAATCCAAGGAAGGTCATGGCGATCGAGCGGTTTTTCTAAAGCCTTCTTTTCTTTGGGGCGGAATGCAAAAAGCAAGGTCATTCCTAAGCCGGAACCGAGATACAAAAACCCAGCCAACATGGTTGAACCGATCCCGGTCGTATTGAGGAGATACTTATTGGCGGGTGTGATGATTGCAAAAAGCAGGACCGACAAATACGCATACACGGTCCCGCTCATTTTGGGTTTCGTTGCTGTTCTCGTCGCCATGGTTAATGGGGCTTCTTGGGGACGTCGGTATTATAGGGAATCGGGTCATCTTGCCATTTGCGGGCAATATGGTGTTTGGCTTTATGGTAGTTATTGGTGCAGACGATTCCAAGCGCTAAGAAAAGCATGGAGAGAAGAAAAAAGATCCCACCGGCAATCACGCAGAGAATTCCGGTCGCAACACTTTGGTTTTGATCGAGAGCCTGAACGATTCCAACAATGCCGAAGGGAAAACAAAAACCGAACCCCGCTAAAAGAATCCCGAAGCCGGACCAACCGGCAATCATTCCATTTTTGTAGTCCTTGATCTGGACCTTGTCGATATCTTCTTGTTTCATTTGGTGTGGTTATCGCAAAAGGTATAAACGATCGCATCGAAACGCTTCGGATCCGTCCACTCGCTCGAGACGTGGTAAGCGCCGGGGAAACTGTACATTTCTTTATCGGTGCACTTAAGGGCGTTATAGTTCGGGGCTAAGTTGCTGCAAGGCACAAAATCATCGGCCTCGCCGTGGATAAAGCAACCGGGAATCTCGCAATTGACGAGAGCCGTACTAGTATCGGTATTGAGATGGAGATGATGAAAGAGGAAGCCGAACGTCATCCCCGCCCAAACTAAGAAGCGGGCGCCATGGAGATGCATCAAATCTTTGGCGGTGAAGAGCAACTGCTTCTTTAAATTCTGATAACCTGCATCAGCAATGAAGCCTTTCACGTTATCGGGGAAGGGCGAATCCATCGACATCATGACGATGTGGGCTCCCATGCTCCGTCCCATCAAAATGATTTTGGCATTGGGATCTTTCTGAACCATCTTCTCGACCCAAGAATGGATATCGTGCCGCTCCAAATCACCCATTGAGAAGTATTTACCTTCGCTTTTGCCGTGGGCTCTTTCGTCGATCCCCAGTACGTTATAGCCGTGATCATGGAACTTATGCATGAGGCCGCTCCAATCGTGGAAGGCGCAGCTATGGTAGCCATGGCAGAAGATGATGAGACGATGGGTCAGTTTCACCGCCGGCAGATATTCGCCGATGAGTTTAAGATGGTCGAACGATTCAATGGAGATCTCTTCCCATTTTTGGGCAGCGATCCAATCGTCCTCGTGGATGAGCTTGACCGTGCCTTCTCCCACTTTCGGATCATAGAAGAAATCTTTATGGCCAAATGAGGATTTGAAGAAATAACCCCCGACGGCGATGCAAAGGGCAATGAGAATAATCAAAAGACCACCACAAACGGAGAGCAAGACAATTCCTAAGGTATTCATGTAGGACTATTGTGCCACGATTCTTGAATCGTGGAACAAAAATTCTTAGTCGCCGTAATGCGTCCACATCCGAAGAATGTGAACTTCGTGGAGCGGTTCCACCACTTGATACACCAAACGATGCTTCAAAGTTATCCGCCGAGAATAAAAACCAGCCAGATTTCCGCGGAGTTTTTCGTAAGGTGGAGGATTTTGGAACGGATTGTTTTCAAGAATGGCGAGAAGCAATCGTGTTTTCTCTTCGAGTCCTGCCGCTTGGAGCAAAGCCGTATCCTTAGAAGCGGGGTTCGACAAAATGATTCGATATTTCACCATTTGTCATCCTTCGAGTACGGTTTCTTTTTGGAATAGTCTTCTTTGGCGGCTTTCTGAAGCGACTCGCTTAAGCCAGGGATGGCTTCAAGAGCGAGGGTCTCAGCGATATCATTCCAATCGCTCTCGGAAATAAGAACAGCGTTCTTGCCTTTGGAATTCGTAATCAGAATCGGCTCGCTCGTGGTATTCACTTGTTCGACTAAGGAATAAAGCGTCTCGCGGGCTTTCGTAATGGAAATGTTAGCCATAGAGAGACCTCCGGTTAGCATCATTGTAACGTACGGCTGAACGTACGGCAATTCTTTTGAAGTGATTTTCATGAATGTCCTCCTACTTTTATATAGGGGTGGAAAAGAGAAAAAGGGCCAACAAAGTGAGACCTCGGTAGCGCGCCCAAAGAAAAAGTCGGACCGAAGTCCGACTTATTTCTTGTTCTGGGGCGCGTTACGGGGGTCGAACCCGTCCATAGCCGGTTCACAGCCGGTTGCGTTCCCGCTTCGCCAAACGCGCCAGGCTCAAATACTATATATTTCCAGGCCAAGTAAGTCAAAGACTAAGAGAAAAATCCTTACTCGACCGTTTCAGGCATGACGTAACTTCCGTAGCCAGAGTCTTCACCATTAAAGAGATTGCTCCAACCTCCCGCGTAGTTATAACATTCACGGAAACTGCTGTAATGGTCGGTGGTAAAGAAGATCACCGTGTCGGTGCTGTTATATTGTTTGAAGCCATCATAGACGATCACAAGGCGGTAGGTCCCGCGGCTCCAGGAAGAAGAGGAAGCATAAGAGGAGGTTCCACCGATGTCGGCTTCGAAATAACGATATTGATTCGGAGTCGGGAAGGCGCTCATATAGCCGCTTGTTCTCGTGTAGTCATCGGTGTAAAGCCGAGCTTTTTTTCCAAAGGAAGCATAGGCTTCTTTCTTGTCGCTCGAATCCGTCCCGAAATGATAATTTGCTGGCAAAGATCCAAAGCCTTGGTAATAGAGAGCGACGTCTTCATAATCCACGTACCAAGTGGATTCATCGGAGGTTGAACTCTTTTGGAGAGTCCGATTGACCGTGCCGTCGGTGTTATAGACCGATAAACTTTGCCCATCCGCGGATTTGACGGGATGAACGCGATAGTAAGAACCGCTCGCCGGAGTAAAAGGCGTAAAAGGCGAAGTACCAGCACTGCTGGAGGAACTTTGGGAAGAAATGACGCTAGAAGAACTGGAGGAACTGGTTTTTGAGGAAGAGCTCGAAGAGGAACTCGAACTCGCTGGGGAACTTGATGAATGAGAGGATGACATAGGGCTCGAAGACGAGGCCGGTACCGAGTCCTCAGAAGTCGTGGTCCCACTGCTGGTTGCGGAAGAGGTCGTTTCTGAAGGTACGCTCGTTTCTGAAGGGACGCTCGTTTCCGTTACAAAAGAAGACGAAGAAGAACTCAGAGGGCTTGAGGAGATCGAAAGACTCAGATCACAGCTGGAAAGGGCGAGACCTAGGAGGGTCAAACTTCCTAAAAGAATTCCTTTCCTCTTGTTCATAACCGTAGATAGTCCTACTTCATCGCCTTTTTGGCAAGCAAAAAGATTGGAAGTTCCCGATTCTTGACGATTTTGGAAACATAATGGTCCGGCATCGCTTGATAAAGGCAAATCGCTTCGTCGATTGGAACCCAAAGAGTAGCTTTAATTAAACTATCGCCATCCGAGACGAAATGCTTGCCGACGAACGCCGTTCTTTTCGCGAGATAATAATGATTCTTGTTGTGACGACCGATCAGGTTATAGTCGTCGTCGACTTCGCCGAGTTCCCCCACGATTTCGATATCGTATCCGAGCTCTTCATGGCATTCCCGGTGGAGTGCGACTTCATAACTTTCTCCCGCATCGACGCCACCGCCTGGGGTCTCATAATACGATTGGGGGCCCTCCGGACAGAATTTGTCATTTCGAACCACGTTATGAATCGCCACGTTGCCTTTTTCATCATAAACAATCGCCCGCACGATTTCCCGGGTATGCGTAAAACCCCGGTTCGGGTATTCGGAATCCACAAGTTTAGCCACGATTTTCATCGTGACTATTGTAGACTAAGTGTTAGAATAACGCCCGTAGAAAAGAAAGGGGGAACTTCGATTTTATGGTTGTCCGTAATCGCTTAATCTCCTTTCTTTATCGCGCCGCCACTTTTGGGATCGCCGTTTGGACTTGCGTGCTCCTCAGCGCCACGAACGAACCTCTATTTTATGGTTACTTTTCCATTCAGTCCCACCTTTTGACCACCATCATTTTTGGTCTCATGGCCACCTTCAATTTGATCGACTTGCTGCGCCATGGAATCCACGGAGTCGCGGCCGGCATGTGGATGCCCGTTTGCCTAGCGATACTCTGCTATTCCTTAGTAAGCGCCGTCGGAGGAGCTTTCTACGCTTTTCAAGGACTTCAATATACCCTCCCCGTTATTTTGGCTCATATCGTGGTTCCCGTTCTTTTTCTTTTCGATTGGATTCTCTTCGAAGAAAAAGGGACGGTCCACTGGTGGCACGCTTTCTATTGGATGATCTTCCCCAGCTTCTACCTCGCCTTCATTTTTATTCGTCCGAAGATTTGGCCGAACACGAAGTTCACGTTATTAGGAAGTGCTTCGGCTTACCCCTATGATTTCATCGATCCCGCCCACGGCTGGACCCAAGTTCTCTTTACCAGTCTCGGCCTCGTCTTAGGCTTCTTTGTGATCGGACTCGTTCTCGTCTTCTTAAACAACCTGATGGCGGGACGCTTCCGCCACCGCGGCCCTGAACTGAAAGCCTAAAACAAAAAGGTCAGAACATCCGGTTCTGGCCTTTCTTTTAGTTCCGACTAAAGCGTTTCCGTTTGAAGTCCATCTTTTGGACTTCTGAAGTCTTCAGGTTCACTAAGGCGTAAACGTAATGGCCCTTGGCATCAATCGCCGATAAATAGACTGGGGCATTCTTCGGTAAGGGCCCATCAACCGGGTTGAAACTGAGCACCAGAGTATTCGAGGTATGAGGTTGGAACGACAGGAAGTAACGCTTTTGTTGGTCGAGGCCAACATCAGTTAAGGAATCCGGGCGTTTCGAGATGGGGGCGACGCTCAATTCCGCATACACGTAGGCCTTCTTTTCAAGAACGTAGACGATTTGGAGATCGAGGAGTTCCTTTAAAGACCCCGTCTTATTTTCCGCGGAGAGTTCAAAGCGGATTTCATTGCCTAAAAAAGCCATCTTGCGGCTCATCACTTCGAAATGGGCATCGCGAATCATGAAGTCCGCGATTTTGATGAGGAGACCGACTAAGCCAGTCCCCACGATACCGATAACAACGTACCAAATCTTGTCCATGGGGCTTTATTATAGAGAAAGATCGGTTCAATTAAAGAGGGATTGGAATGGGAACGCTTTCAGGCGGTCGGTAAGGTGATGGTCGTCGGGGTGACGTAAGTCCCATAACCCGAGGTTTCACCGTCAAAAATCCCGCTCCAACCATTCGCATAGTTGTAGCATTCTTTGAACGAAGCATAGTGATCGGTCGTGTAAAAAATCACTGTGTCAGTGCTGTTATATTGCTGGAACCCTTTATACACGAGGACTAGACGATAGGTCCCGCGGTTCCAGGAAGAAGAAGCAGCGTAGGAAGAGGTTCCCCCGATATCGGCTTCAAAATAGCGATATTCATTCGGCGTTGGGAAGGCGCTCATGTATCCAGTGGAAGAAGTGTAATCGGCCGTATAGAGTCTCGCTTTTGTCCCAAAGGCAGCATAGGCTTCCGATTTGTCGGAGGAGTCGGTCCCGTAATGGTAATTGGCGGGCAAGGTTCCAAATCCTTGGTAATAGAGGGCGACATCTTCATAGTCGACATACCACGTCGAACTATCCGAAGTCGTACTCTTCTTGAGAGTCCGGTTCACTGTGCCATCCACGTTATAGATAGAAAGAGTGGAGCCATCGCTACTCTTGACGGGGGCGATTCGGACGGCCGAGGAAGACGTTGAGGTCGAGGAAGAGACCGGGGAAGAGACTGAGCTCGAACTTGACGTTGAGCTGCTTGCGATCGAGGTTGAGGAGCTGCTTTGGGCTTGCGAGGTCGCGGAAGTCGTTCCACTGCCCCCACTCGTGACATAGAAACGGATATCACTCAAATAGAGCCGCTTCGTCGCCGTAAAGGTCAAAGAGGTCACGCTATAGGAGGTCGCAAAGGTGGAATAGAGATCAAAATTCGCCGCGCTGGAAGAATTGATCGTCGCCGAACCATTAAAACCGGAATCGCTGGAAGTAAAAGCAAGCGAGGCGGTTTCACTTGAAGAATAATATTTGGCATCCACCGAGACCTGGGCGATGCTCACCGCCGAAGCAAAGGTCACGGTGAAGGAACCGGAACCGCTCCCGCTCGACATTTTTAAGCTCGCGTCCGTATGGGTAAAGAGCTTAACCAAACTCGAGAAAGTCACGTTTGGTAGGCCCATCGTCGTGTAGTTCCCACTAAGATCCGTGATGGCCGTGCCATCAGTTGCACTTGTGCTGGTCGAAAAAGTAATCGAAGCGCATCCGCTCTCTCCGGTTTGATTCGTGGCAAAGAGGGGGCTTTTCGCTAAAAAGAGATCACCTGTGAGCAAAGAACTGACGACCGCCGTCACGGCGAGAAAAATTAAGGAGGTCTGTTTTTTCATGGTTTGTCAGTTTAACGGATTTTTGGTGTTTCGTCTTTCTTTTTTCCGCGGATCAATTTTCGATATTGTCATCCGAGGCGTTCGGACTAAACTTCCAAATCTTTGTTAATCTTTGTAACTCGCATCGCTCAGGACGATCTGAAGATTGCCATTGAGGGAACGGACTTCGTCAACCAGTTGCTTTCCCACCACGCCTTTTTTAAGGACGATGTTGTAACTGGCTTCGTAAAGTTGACCATAGTCGACCGTCTTGGTCCGCATCAGCTTGTAGCTTTGGCAATACTTGTCTAACGGGGCTTTAAAGGCGTCTTCCCAGTTTAAGGATTCCGGAATTTGAACCCGTAACATCATCACGGGGTTCTTATTCTCGCCGAATTTAGTCAGGGTGAAGACGACGATGATGATGGCAAAGAGCAAGAAGGCAATCACGGCATAGGCGACATAGCCAATCCCTAAGACGATGCCGAGAACGGTCGAAAGGACGATGTAGACCAAGTCCTCGATCTTCATCGGTTCGCTCCGGAACCGGGTTAAGGCGATTCCGCAGGACACCACTAAGCCAACCCGAACCGCATCGGAAGCTTCAATCTCGCCATTACGGAGATTGACGAGCCCTAAAACCGCCGACATCGCTAAGGGCAAAAGCAATAAGGCAAATGGCATCGCTTTGCTATAGACCTCGACCCGCTTGGTCGCTTTATAAAGGACCGCCATGATGAGGCCCATCACTAAGGCGACAAGGCAAATCATCAGGAAGGCGAACCAACCGGTGAATAAATCGTAGAAACTCTTGAACATAAGATAGCCCCCTATTCTAGGTACCAACTATCTTATAAAGAGGAGAAAACGTCCTTTTTATTGGAAAAAGTTATTGCGAAATAAGGGGATGTTCTTTCCGATAGACGATTTTGAATAACAAAATCGACCAAAAACCCGTGAAATCGAGGAAAACGTCGTGAAGGGTTGGGGAGCGGCCCGCCGCAAAAATCTGAATGATTTCGCCCGTGGAAGATAAGACGATGGCGTAAGCCAAAAGAATCCAAAGCATCCCTTGATGAATTTTGGGGAAGCTGGCCAAGAAAAGTTCGCTGAATAATCCGGTCAGCATGAACAGGCAAAAATGCCCGAGGAGTTTGGCTCCGACCCCGACGATACTGAGTTGCTCTTCCGCGCTTAAATTCCCGGCGAAAAAGACCCGGTTGATCCAACCGATGATGACCCCGCCTTCGCTACCGTGCTCCGCGCCAGTCCGAGTCGACGAGAAAATAATGAGGCCGGTACCGAGCAAGGCTAAGGCGAAATAAATCCACCGTTTTTTCACGGGGGTATTATAAGCCTAAGGACTCTTAGGATTCTATCGGGCGGACGAAGAGCTTCGCGGCGTTGAGCGTTTTGGTCAATTCTTCCCCGAGACAGAAGAGCTTATTAAATCGCCAGACTTTCGGGGTCCCTTCATGGACGATTTCAACCGCGACTTTGGTGAAGAGCCCGCCCTTGATATACTCCTTAAGATAGAGGATGCTGTCCGCCTTTTCTTCGTAACGGACATAGTCGGGCGATTTCAAAATCCCGGTGATTTCATCGATGGTTTTGAGATAGTCGTTGGGGCGAATCGTCGCGAGGTGATCGAGGTCTTTTTCCTCGAGGTAGACCGCGACATCGCTGACGAGACTTAGCCCGAGTGCTCGTTCGACTTTCGAATTGATTCGGCCGATTTTGATCGGCCCAGAAAATGATGGATCCATAAGATGCCTCCACCTTTTAATAGCCTTCAATTCTTCAAAAAGGGCCAAGAAAATACGATAATAGAGAACGTTATGTTCAAATACAAAAAAGAAGAGGACGTCTCCTACACCTTAGGAACCACCCTCAGCATCGAACTCCTGAAGCGCAAAAAAGAAGCGGCTAATCGTCTCTATATTTCGCCGAAGCAACTCCATGACGAGACCTATGAAAAACTTTTAGCCTTGGCTCAAGAAGCCAATATTCCCGTCATCGAGAATAACGATCGAATCTTTAAAGACTTGAGCGATAAGGATAACGTCATGGCGATTGTGGAATTTCAGAAATTCAAAGCTCCTTTAGAGCCAAAAGCTAACCACGTGGTTCTCGTGAATCCGAGCAATATGGGAAATTTAGGAACCATCATTCGGGCGATGGCGGGCTTCTCGTTACTTAACCTTGCGATCATCAAACCGGCCTGCGACATCTACGATCCCAAAGTCATCCGGGCTTCAATGGGGGCATTATTCGATATTCATTTCGAACTCTTTGATTCCTTTGCGGAGTACCAAAAGGCGTACCCCGTGCATCACTTTTACCCCTTTATGCTTCAAGCCACCACTCCGTTAAAGTCGGTGAAGAAAGAAGAGCCCTTCGCCCTCATTTTTGGCAATGAAGCGACCGGGCTTGATCGTTCCTATCTCGGCTTAGGCACTCCGCTCATCATCCCCCACAGCGATCTCATCGACTCGCTCAATCTCGATAACGCGGTCTCAATTGGTCTTTACGAATTCACCAAATAAAACGCTTGGTGCCTCGCCTTTAGCAAAACTGGGTCCATTTCCGTTGTTTTCCTAAAGGAAAAGCCTACAATGACCTCGCCCTCCTATCGGGCCTTTCTTTTTGGGGATTTGTCATGGAAGCAAAGTCGGAGATGGATTTAACCAAGGGGAATCTTTTTTGGAAGATTCCGCTTTTCGCTTTGCCGATGGCTCTTACCTCGATCTTGCAGCTTCTCTATACCTCAGTTGACCTTCTCTCGGTTAACCTTTGGGGCGGGGGCGGCTCTTCGATGTCCGCGGTCGGCTCGAACGGAGCCCTCATCAATCTTCTGGTCACCGTTTTCGTCAGCCTCTCTTTAGGGGCGAACGTCGCAATTGGAAACGCTAAGGGGGCCGGGCACCGTGAGCATGCGCAAAAAGTCTTGCATACCTCTTTGCTCGTTGCGGTCGTCACCGGGATCATCGTCGGGATCTTCGGAGCGATCTTCTCCCCCTACTTCCTTCAATGGATGGGCACCAATGCCAGCATCATCGATAATGCGACCACTTACTTACGGATTTACTTTATCGGGCTGCCCTTCTTGATGATCTATAACTATTGCGCTCAGATCATGCGGGCGTTAGGAGACTCGCGACGTCCGCTCTATATCTTGATTGCTTCGGGGCTGGTGAACGTCCTCTTCGACTGGATCTTCGTGAGATTTTGCCATTGGGATGTCGCCGGGGTCGCTTGGGCGACGGTTCTTTGCGAAGGCGTTTCGGCCGTTCTTTCTTGGCTAGTCCTTGCCCTCAACAAAAAAGGCTACATCCAATTCCATTGGAAAGAATTCCGATTCGACCGGGAATCTTTCTTTGAAATCTTACGGATTGGTCTGCCCGCTGGTTTCCAAGGGCTCGCCTTCTCGATCCCAAACGTGCTCATTCAGTCTTCTCTTTATACGATTGGTAGCGAGACGATTAATGGTGTCACAATCGATAACAACAATATCGTCGCGGGATCGGCCGCTTCGGGCAATATCGAAGGCTATATTTACGCGATGATTGACGCAGTCGCCTCCGCCTGCGTCGCCTTCGTTTCCCAAAACTACGGGGCCCATAACCGCAGCCACATTCGCAAAGTCTTCTGGTATTGCCAAGCTTGGATGATGATTTTCTGGGTGGTTACCGCCGGGGTCTGCGTCGGCTTTGGCCGTCAGCTTCTTTCGATCTTCGTCTCCGACAATCCCGCCAAAGGGATTTATCAAAGCCAGGCGATTCCTGCCGGCTATGAACGTTTGCTCGTCCTCGCTCTTTCCTATTTCCTCGATGGCATTATGGACGTATCTTCGGGCTATCTCCGCGGGATGCGCTATAGCACTCCACCCGCGATCATCACCTTATGCGGCTGCACGATCTCCCGGATTATCTTTTTAGCCTGGTTCTTCCCCGCCAATTACTTCGGCGGTTACTTCCATACGGTCGGTTGGCTCTATGCCGTCTTCCCGATCTCTTGGGTCCTCACCGACCTCGCCTATATGGTTGCGATCTTACTGATCACCCCGCGGGCTTTCGCTAAAATCAACGAACCCCACGTGGTCTCCGAAGCGGTCGCGATTGATTCCCGGGATCCGAATTCTCACGGTGGCGAAGCTTAAAAAAGGTTCGGTGTTTGAGCCGAACCTTTCCTTTTAACCTTAGAGCAATTTTTCGATCGCGGGAGCGATCTCTTCCGGCGTGACCGGCGGATTGAAGCGGCCCACCACTTCACCCTGGCGGTTCAGCAAGAACTTCGTGAAGTTCCACGGGATCTTGCCCCCGAAGCTTGAAAGCTTCTTATCGGTCAATTCTTGATACAGGGGGTCGGCCTTTTTGCCATTGACCTCAATCTTTCCAAATTGGGGGAAGGTGGTTTTATAGCGGAGGGTGCAGAAATCATGAATCTCCGCATTCTCGCCCGGGGCCTGGTGGAAGAATTGATTGCACGGGAAGTCGAGGATCACGAATCCTTTATCCTTGTACTTTTGATAGAGCTCTTCTAAGCCTTTATATTGGGGAGTGAAACCACACTTCGTCGCCGTATTGACGATGAGAACCACTTGGCCTGCGTATTGCGATAAATCGATCGTCTCGCCTTTTAAGCCTTTGACTTGATGCTGCAGAATGGACATAGCATTGTCCTCCTTACCCTTTAACTTTAGAGGCAAATAAAGGAATGCGAAAGCAAAACGCTTAAAACGTCTTGAAGGGAAGGGCGTTCGGGACCTTAACCGCGTTTAGAAGATAGGGTGAGTCGTGACAATAACGGTTCGAGAGTTCGGGATCGACTAAGACCAGGGAAGAAACGAGACGCCTGATCTCGTGGGGCTTTCGTTTAGGGAAACTCTGGCAGAGGGCGTCGAGCGCGGCATTATTGAAACCGCCAAGACTCTCGAGCGTTCGATAGAAACTCGCGACGATGGCCGGATCTTCTTGCTCGGGAAGATTCCGGTAATCGGAAACGCTATAGAGTTCAGAATCAAAGAACCCGCAGAGATAGCCATGGGCCGAACAATAAGCATAGAGATAATTAAATTTGGCGATGTTCTCATCTTGGCACATCCCGAGAATCGATTTAATTTCAATGAAGGCGATCTGATGCTCGTAGGTATAAAGGATGAAGTCCGGATAATACGGGGCGGGCACGGCTGCCCAAGGTTTAATATAGGGAACGGCTTTCGTCTGTCCCCGGATCCGAAGCGCGAACCCCGTGGAGGTGATTTGGCGTAGAAACGCGGTCTCGGCGAGGTCATTAAGGACCAAGTGAAACCCATGGTCCACTTCGTAGGTCAGGGAACCCGTGGGTTTACCATCGCCCGAGGCGATCCGCTCGAACTCTTCTGGGGTGAAGGTCTTGGCTTTCTCCTGACCCCAAAGAGATAACGACAGGAGCTTCGCCTTTTGGGGGTCGACCTGAAGGGAGGGCAAAATCTTTTTCACGTTATCAGTATAAAGGATTAGGAAGGATCCGCGGTGAAACGGGCCGCATCTTTTTCTTGGCGGATTCCATCGATCGCGGCGAAAACTTCGCCCACGATGAGTAAAGCCAAAGCCACATAGAAGTTCCAGGTCGGTTCTTTAAAGTAGAAGATGAGGGCGAATAGAGCTCCGATAAAAGGGTTGGCCGCATAGAGAGCGGTCCCTAAGCTGGCTGAGAGTTTCCGGAAGCATAAGACCAATAAGACGTTGGAAAGTCCATAGGCGATCGCCCCATCGAGAAAGCCGACCAAGTAAACCCGATAATCGAGACCCCATTGGCCCATAATCGCCGCGATAATCCCGATGATCGTCCCCGCCCCTAAGCCCTTCATCATTCCGAATTCCCACGGGTCTTTTTGCGAAAGTTTCTTCCCTAAGTTATTGGTGAAGCCCCAGCAAATCGTCGTTCCTAAAATGAGCAAGGAAGCCGGCTCAAAGGCAAAGTTTTCGGCCGGGTTGAAACTGAGGAGGACCGAAGCCCCCACCACCAAAAGAATCGCGAGGATAAGCCGCCACGAGAGTCTCTCTTTAAATAAGACATAGGCGATCAAGGCGGTCGCCACCACTTCGAAACTTTGAAGAAGCGAAGCGGTCGCTCCATTGAGGACGGCTAAACCGAGGAACAGCATGATGTTCGCCCCGGTATCGAGGCAATTGATGAAGCCTAAAATCAACCAATCCCATCCTTGAAGAAGGGCCTCATGATCTTTTTTAAGGAGCCGCAACACCAAGAAGACGAGTCCCATCGAAGCTCCCATCGCTAAATACGTAATCCCGGCTAAAAAGATGGGTTTAGCCCCGAGGGAAAGAAGAAAAATGCTGAGGGGGACGTTGAGGCCCGCCACCACCGCACCCAAGAGTCCAAAAAGAACCGATTTCTTCATAGCCGCAAGATTATAAAGGAGGCTAATCGGAAAAGGAAGTAGGAACGCGATTAAGCATGCTTTTCAGGCTCGGATTGGACTTTCTTCTGGAGATAGAGATAGAGGAACGCCCCGAAATAGGTGACGAGGAAAACTAAGCTCACCGCCAAAACGGTATACCAAGGATGGACCGTCGCATCGCAGACCGCATAGACGTTATTGACGTTCGGGTCACTGGAAAGAAGCTTCAACGAGGCTAATGGAATGATGATCGCGGCATAGGTGAAGACGCTGATGAGGGCAAAGGAAGAAACCGCCCAGCGGTTCTTATAGGGAATAACGGGCTCAAAGAACAAGAAACTGGCTAAGCCTAATAACGGGCAAGTCAGATGAGTAAAGAACATATTGGGGAAGCTGAACATCTTTAAGCCCCAGCCAAAATAGAGGCAAGCCGGCTCCAAATAGATGAAGACGGTCCAAAAGGTCGTCATGGTCGCCGCTACGCCAATGAGACGGATGATCATGATGGCTTTAGGAATCGGATGATTTCCGAATAAGGCCCGGCCTAAATAAACGAGCATCAGCACGGTAGTTAAAGCGAGCAGGGTATTCGAACTCTCAGTGAAAAAGTGGAACATGAAAGCCCCTTGACCCCCGTTACCAATGAAGCCGAAATAGCAGTTCAATAAAGCATAGAGTTCAAGGATGAACAAGAGACAATTCAGATAAAAGGCAACTTTTAACCGGGTTCTTGAGGTCATGCCGGTATTATAGCCACCCTATTTCTTTGAGGCTAATGAAAGGGCATCCAATTGTGACAAACGAGCCGCAATGAGGTCATGGCAATGGTTCGCTAAACTCACCGTATCTTCTTTTTGGAAGGCTTCCGGTTCGATCACTTCAAGGATATCGAGATTGATTTTGGTGGGACGGAGTCGCTTGAAATTGTGGGGTATCTTCCAGGTGTCATGGAGGCAGCAAACCACCAAGGGCTGCTTTCCCCAAGTCGCGACCTTGAACGCCCCGGGTTTGAACTCATGAATCTGATGATCCTTGCTCCGAGTCCCTTCAGGCGAAATACCGATGCTAGCTTGCTTTGAGCCCACGATTTGGCTGGCTCTTCGAATGGTCTTCACCGCTTCAAAAGCATCGTCGCGGTTGATGGCAAGATAGCCACCATATCCCATCCAAGGCCCCGCGACAGGGATGTTAAAATTCTCAGGCTTTGACACGCAGATAAGCGGATAACCCCGGAAGCGGGAGATAATGACAAATTGATCAAAATCCGAAAGATGGTTATTGATGATGACGAAGGGGCCTTTTCGACCTTTCAGGAGTTCTTTCCCGGTTACTTTAATCCGGGCCCCCATGAGGAAAAGAGCCTGCCAAGTCGTCTCTTCAAATTCCCAATAGACGTAGCGAGAGGCGTGATCAGCAACCTTCCGTTTGAGATTGAATAGTCCGGTGAACCACATGTAGGCGCAATGAAGGCCAAAGCAAACCACGTATCCTAAGGGAACCATCAGGATCGGAACGAAAATCCAATACCACTGCTGGTAGAGGCCTAAGAAGTAATAGGTTGAAGCGGCCGCCCCTAATGAAAGGATGAGCCAGACAATGCTAAGAATCATACGGTTACTATAGTAAAACTCGCGTCACAAAAGCGATAGACCAAAGTAAGGGGATTAACGCAATTTTGATTCCTGTAAAGGTAAGGGCAACGGCATCGAATTGGCTTTGACATTATGAGGTTTAACTTGGCTGGCTTCCCAAAGAGTCAACTTTGACTGCATGGCTAGCCACGATTCGGGGCTCGTTCCGGTCGCTTCGCCAATCCGAAGAGCCATCTCGGGACTTAAGGCCGCCCGCTCGTTGCAAAAAAGAGAAAGCTGTTTCCGGGAGACGCCTAAGCGTTCAGCCGCCTCGGTCACCGAAAGATGAAGGGGTAACAGAACATCTTCCCGAAAGACGGCACCAGGATGAGTTGGTTTTCTTGTTTTCATGGCTTTTCCTCCGTGCCTTAGGCGAAATAAGAACGATGAAAACCATTTTAGACTGTTACCTCTAACGTAACAAGTTTTTCAAAGGACCTTTAAAGGAGAACGACCCCATGGGCCTTGGCTTCACGCTGTTGTTTCTCACTCCATAAGGAAGATTGAACTTCTCCGATATGGGCTTTCTTTAAGAAGAATAAGCAAAGCCTTGATTGACCGATGCCACCCCCGATGGTGTAGGGAAGCTTCCCGGCAAGAACCGCTTTTTGGAAGGGCAATTCCGCCCGGGCTTCTTGATGAGTTAAAGACAACTGAGTTTTCAAGCTCGCCGCATCGACTCGGATGCCCATCGAGGAGAGTTCAAGGGCGATATCGAGGACCGGATAATAAACGAGAATGTCGCCATTAAGAGCCCAATCATCATAATCGGGTGCCCGTAAGTCGTGGGGTTTCCCATCGGCTAAGGCGCCACCGATTCGTTCAATGAAGACGGCTTTCTTCTCGCGGCAAATCGCATATTCCCTGTCCTTAGGGGCCAGCGTTGGATAACGTTTTCTTAAGGCTTCGGAATCGATAAAGAAAATGGATTCCGGCAGGATCGCCGGAAGTTCCGGGTAAGCCTTCGCTAAGGAAGCTTCCGTCGTCTTTAAGGCCCAGTAGATCGCTTGGACCGTCTCTTCAAGATAGGCGAGGGTCCTCTCTTCTTTAAGAATGATCTTTTCCCAATCCCATTGATCGACATAGATCGAATGGATCGGGTCTTGGTCTTCGTCGCGTCGAATCGCATTCATGTCGGTGTAGAGACCTTCATGGACGTCGAAATGGTATTGGCCTAAGGCATAGCGTTTCCACTTGGCGAGGCTCTGGACCACTTCTCCGCGTTCTTCCGGGGCGTCTTTGATATCGAAAGAAACCGGGCGTTCCACCCCATTCAGATTGTCATTAAGGCCGCTCCGGGCGTCGACGAATAAGGGGGCGCTCACCCGGTGAAGGTTCAATTCATTCGCCAAGGCGACTTGAAAGGAATCTTTGATTTCTTTGATCGCGAATTGGGTCGCTTTGATCGAAAGTAAACTCTGGTAATGAGAAGGATAAGCAATTTCTTTCATGAGTGTAACCTTTTGAATTATAAAGAGGGGGAGGAAATAGGCAAGAGAAAGCGGGCTGGTCAAGAAGGTTACAATAGCGGATTTCTTTTAAGCCATACAGATTACTGTAGATTGCCTTAAATTAAGCTCACTTCATTTTGCCTCTTTTTTGAGTTCTTTTTCTCCTCTTGCCATGGGCTCCTTGATCTTGAAGTTCGCCCCCGCTGTTGCCGATGGTATTTTTTCCCGTTCAAAAACTTGTTTTTTTTAATGTTAAGATTCTCCAGCAGCTTGCTGGTAAATCTTTACTCTCTAATATAAAAATTGCTGTTTATCGTTTCTTCTTTGTATTTAATCCCTTTTCTAACTCTTCAATTGTTGGGAGATTGCTTGAGGCTTTCCTAGGAGTCAGATTGGATAATTGATGACCCGAAATCCCTAAAGTCTCGTTAGTGGACTCCAAAACATAACGAGCCAATACCTCGTTCTTTGTTTTGCAAATGAAGATATCAACCGTTTCTTTGTCTTCCGGTCCTTTTAGAAGATGATCCACCGCTTTCACATAAAGGCCAAATGCCCTACCCCTTCCGCGGTCAGCTTTCCGGTTTTGACTTCCACCACGACATAGCAATGAAGTTTGATGTTGTAGAACAAGAGATCGATGAAATAATCTTCTCCCCCAGTGTCGACCGGATACTCCCGGCCTACATAAGTGAACCCTTTCCCGAGTTCCATTAAGAATTTCTCGATATTGTCGATTAAGGCGTCTTTTAGTTCTTTCTCATGATAATCATCGGTGAGAGATAGAAACTCGAAAGAATACGGATCTTTAGTCAGATCTCGAGCAGTTGATTGAAAAGTCAAACCGAGATGTTCCGGTTCAATGAGCCCATCTTTTAGGGCGATCACGGAATCCTAAGGGGGTTCCCTTCCACCCTGCCACAAAAAAGAGCGCCGAAGCGCTCTTATTTTGTTACTGGCAGGGCATGTCGGTTGCCAAACGAACACCTTTTTCAGAAAAAAAAGACTCATTTTGCGTTCCTGATTTGACGTTTTTGTGAAATTAGGAACGATAATCCGCCCAAAGCGGCTTTTAGCCTTGCCGTTTAAACCAGTCCTTCGTCCTTTCAAAATGGTCGGACGAGCTTCGAAAAAAGTCAAAAACGTGTTACAAATTCAAAAAATCATGAAATAAGTAACACGTTTTTGTCCGATTAGGAACGGTCACTCGTTAGAAGAGACCTTCACCTTGACCGCCCAGAGTCTCCCCTATTTCAGAAGCCCAAAAGGGAGATCGGGGCAACATAAATTCCATTCTCCCTTTTTAAAGCGTAAGGCGAATCGCCCGTGACGACCAGTTTGAAAGCTGGCTTTCTCATCGGAGAATTCGGATGTTTTCGGTTATAAGAATCGATCAAAGCATCAAAACTGTTCAGTGTCTTGAACGCTGATGGGAGTTCGCTTTCTCCTTGCTTGACTTCGACGAGGCCGTAATCGCCATTAGGAAAATGAAGGGTGAAGTCAATTTCCAGCCCCTCCCCGTCGTGATACTGGCCCAGTTTCGCCCCGAGATAGTTGGTGTAAACGAAGAGATCGTGCCCAACGAAATTCTCAAAGAAGTAGCCCCGAGTATGCGGATCTTTGTTGAGATCGTCCGCGCTGAGCCCCAAAGCGGCGATCGCCACCGAGACGTCGCTGAACTCCCTTTTGGGGGCCATCCGCAGATTGTCGCGGCTTCGAATCGCGGGGCTCCAGGCCTCAATCTCTTCAATGGCGCTCAGCCGAAGCAAGCCATCGTAATATTCATAGAATGTCGGTTCGGATAGCGCCTCGCTTTGTCTAATGTCTTCGATGATCGTCGAATTGGCTGGGTATTGCGAGATCGTTCGGGCGAAAGAGCGCAAGATGGCCCTGGTGACTTGCGGCCTCAGTCTTTTGCCGGTCGCTTCCTGAATGTCCGTTTCGCAAATGGAATTCAAGGCGGCCTTTCCGAAAGCGTTTTTGTCTTTGCTCGGCCTCTCGAGAGCGGCCGGAAAGCCCCCTTCGACCATCAGATCGGTGATTTGTTCAAACGAAAGTGAATTCTTCCCCCGAATCTCCTCCCCCCGGAGCATCGCGGATAAGGAGGCCTCCCCGCTCGAAAGGCCCTTCTCATAGAGACTCATCGTCGTCATGCTGAGGCGCTGAATGCGCATGGACCCGGTGTGATTGGTTTCTCCTGGCTTTGGGGAATAAGACCCCGTCAAGATGAAAAGCCCGGGCTTATTGACGATATCGGATTCGTCTTTCACCAGATCCCAAAGAATGGAATAAGTCTGCCACTCATCAAGCAGGCGAGGCTTGGCCCCCTCAAGAAAAAGCTGCGGCCGAACCAAATAGCCATCATAGGTTTCCTTCATCGCTTTACGCGAAAGGAAAATCCAGCTCTTTGTGAGCGAGGCGGCGGTCGTGGTTTTACCGCACCATTTCGGCCCCCGCAAAAGCACGGCGCTAAAAGATTCCAGTTCATTCGCGATTTGCTTATCGATAAGGCGGGGGATGTAGTTTACGGTTACTTCACGGCCAGAGTCGATATAGCGGATAATCCTTTTGTTCATGACAGTCGCCTCCTCGTTTGTTTTATTATAGCAATTTAAGTATTTTTGCCAAATACTTTTAAGTGTTTTTGCTTTTATTATTTAAGTGTTTTTGCTTTTATTATTTAAGTATTTTTGATCTCAGACTTTAAGAAATTGGGCAAATATTCTTATAAAAGTTGGAATTTAGGCACAGTTTCCCGACCGTCTATTCCACAATGAATTGCCACTTTTACTGACTTTTGGAGTTAATTCATTGCCACTTTTCATTATGGGAAGAGCCGAAAGCGGAAACGAACACGTTACAAAATGAGGATTAACGCGATGGATCCTAACGACGGCCAAAAAACCGGCTCATTTCGAGCCGGCTGATCTTTGTTTCTCGAAGGCCTTTTGGGCGTCATCGAGATTGATTGTTGCGACGGATCCTTGCTTATGGAAGTAAAGAGTTCGCAGATAACCAATTTGGCAGGGGTGGAAGGAATCGAACCCTCATCAAAGGTTTTGGAGACCTCTGTTCTACCACTGAACTACACCCCTAGCGGGGTGTATTATAGCCCCCACGAGGTCTCCAAAACAAGAGACAATCAGCCTAATCGGCCTTTTCGGGGACTTTGGGGGTCTCTTTCGGCGCGGTCGCCATCTTCTTTTCCTTTTCGTAAACCCGTTGCCGCGCTAAAAGAATCGTGGCCGATACGACATCGGCGACGAAGATAAACTGCAGGATGATATGCGGTAAGGCCACCCCCACCGCCTCTTTCTTAGTGAATAAGGCTCGGATCAGGTAAGCGATATCGGGGGCGCTCGTCGCAAACATCGAAAAATAGGTGAGGCAAATCATGATGAAGACGACGAGAGGCACGCTCCAAAGAAGCAGAGGATGGAACATCAATAAAGCCACCAAGATGCACATGATGAAATTGACGATATAGAAAGGAATAAGAACCAGCTTAATCACACCAATAAGGTGATACGGGCAGGGTTTTTCTTTGAAGCCGGAGATGATGGAGAGGACGAGGATCGCGATTTCTAAGGGGACGGCCGCAAAGACAAAACCCATCCACATCCAGGCCCCGATATTATCAGGGTCACTTAAGGCCGGGTTGATCGTGGTGACCAAGGTCGAACCGAAAATCGATGCGTAGGCGGCGTAGAGGTCAATCACCAAAAGAATTAAAAGAGCTTTCATAGAGGTAGTATACGCCCCCAAAGATGAAAAAAGACCCAACCGATGGTTGAGTCTAAAGAATCGTAAGAAGGGTTAAGCTCCGCGGGCGATCTTGCTCACGAGTCCCATGTCGGCCTGGCCATCATAGTTGGCCTTGAAGTACTTCATGACCGCCGGCATCGCTTTATCGGGGAGACTCGCGATGATCTTCCGGATCTCTTCTTCGCTTAGCATCTTCGGCAAGAAGGCTTCGATCGCTTCTTTCTGAAGGTCGATCGCGGCCGCTTGTTCGCTTCGGCCCGCCTTCACGTAGCCTTCCTTTTCCTCGTCGAGCTCTTTCGAGACTTTCTGGATGATGTGTAAGACATCAGCATCTTCGACTTTCTTGCCGGTTCCATTCGTCGCTAATTCCTGATAACGCGAAATCACGATCGATAACGAGGCCCGCTTATTGGCGTCGTGGGCTTTCATCGCTTCGAGATTGGCTTTTTTGATTTGATCGATCAACATAGATGTTTTCCTCCTAAGGATTGCACTTTCAAAAGATAATTTTACACCGTTTCCTTATGGGCGATGTCCCGGATTGTCCGATAGAGGGCGAAGTAGACCGGGGTGATTTCGAGACGCCCGATGAACATCGCGATCGAAAGGATCCAGAGGGTGCAATCATAAGACACTAAGCTATAGCTCGCCTTGTAGGCGTAGAAATCCACGATGGAATTGCCGGTTCCGGAAAGGCCGGAAGCGAATTCATAAATACCTTCTTGAAAGTTGTAACCCGGGAAGAAGGAGAGGGCTAAGGAACCCGCCGCTAACACGCCCAAATAGAATAAGGCGTATAAGGAAGCGTCCTTATATTCGCCGACTTCGACTTCTTTGGTCTCGCCGGCCCGGGTGATGAGGTGCGGATAGAGCATCCGCGATGGGGCGAAGCGGTATTTGAAATCCCAATGGATTTCTTTCGCAATCAAAATGATCCGGTACTGCTTGATTGCGCCCGCGGTCGAACCCATGCCGCCACCGATGATCATGCAGATCACACTGAGGAAAAGAGCGGCGCTACCTAAATGAACAATATAGGCGACGTTGCTGAAGCCGGTCGTAGTGAGGCAGCTGATCGTCTGGAAAGCCGCATAGTGGAGCGCGGTCCAAAAATCGTAATTGGTCCCGATGACCTTGCCCTGGCTATCTTCCATGCCCGTCATGATGCCGATTGCCATCAAGAGAATCGTGATCGTGAGAAAAATCGCGGCGAAGCGGACTTCGCAATCGCGGAAGAATTTCTTCCATTTGAACCGGATGATATTCAGGTGGAGCACGAAGCTGGTCGCCCCTAAAAGCATCAGGACGCACATCGTGATCTCCATCCCCCATTGGTTATAGGGCAAGATCCCATTGCCGACATAGGAAGCGTCGATGAAGTAGGTGATCGAGGTACTCCGGGTGGAGAAGCCGCCCGTCGCGAGAGCCGCGATGCTATGGTTCAGGGCATCGAACCAATCCATCCCGAAGAGCCATAAGGCCAAGGTCCCGACGAGGATATAGGCGGTATAGATCGAAAGGATGATTTTGGCGGACTTGCCTAAGTTAGGGAGCAGTTTGTCGTTATGGCCTTCCGCGTAATAGAGCTTCATACCGTAGCGGTCGGAAATGACCGAAGCGACGATCAAGACCAAGCCAACCCCGCCGATAAACTGGGTAAAGCTCCGATAGAACAAGAAAATATGAGGGCAGAAAGGGGTGAAGGTTTCGCTGGAAGTTGAAAAGGCCGTGGCCCCATCGAGGACATCCTTGAAGATCGTGAAACCGGTGGTCGCATAGCCCGAGGTGCTTTCGAAGAAGGCTTCGGTGTAACTATAGGTGTGACCAGCCCCATCGATTTTGCCCATGAGGAAGAAAGGGAAAGCGCCGAGGGCGACCGCGAATAACCAAATGGCGACCAGTAGAACCGAGTCCTGATGCTTTTCGAGTTTGGCTTTTTCCGCATGATGAAGGAAGATGAAATAGAAGGTTAAGCCTAAGGCGATCGCGGAGCCGCCCGGAATCACGAAATCGGCCCAGCAGGTCCATTCGCTCCAATAGAAGGCCACCATCACGAGCGGAATCAAGGTGATGACGCCGATGAGGGCCATGAAAATACCGAGGTAGCCGAGGATCAACTTGTAGCCGCTCGCGACCCGAGTCTTTTTCGGGGGAATATAAAGCGGCTTCACCTTCACCGGGGCGTCGACGGAAAAAGTCGGCTCCTTTTTCGCGGTCACCTTGTTTTTCATCGGCGACCTTACTTCTCCTGCTCGATGAAGGCCATCACTTTGTTCTGGTCTTCCGGAGCGCAGGCAATCAAAAGTTTATCTTTGGTTCGAATATCGACTTGGCCGTTTGGGATCACGACTTCGCCATTGCGGTAGATGCAGGAAATCGAAGCGTATTTCGGGAAAGCGATATTCATCAGTTTCTTCCCGGCGATCTTGAATTTCGAAAGGATGACCGCTTCGACGATCACGATCTTGTTGTTCTCTAAGCTTAAAGTCTTCATGAGGTCTTCGACCGTCGACTCGCTCTTGACCGATTGGCCCAGCAAATAGGTCGAAGAAATCACCGAATCGATCCCTAAGGTTTTGTAGAGGTCGACGTTGGTGGGGTTATTGACGACGCAGATGCACTTTTTGGCCCCGAAGCATTTCTTGGCTAAAAGGCAGGAGGCGTAGTTATCGCTATCGTGCTCGCAAAGGCAAATAAAGACATCGGCATCGTGGGCGTTGCTCTCTTGGAGAACAAAGTTCCGCCACGGCTCGCCGACATAGACTTGGATGTGTTCCCGTTTCAAAATCAGGTCGGCTTCTTCTTTCGACCCGTTAATGACCACGAGCGTGTTATCGCGCTTATGGAACATTTTGATGATGAATTCGGCTTCGTAGGTGCCGCCCGCAATCACGATTTTCATAGGTTATTTCTTCTCCGAAGCGTTTCGAAGGGAAATGTAACGCTCTTTGCTGAGTTGGAACGGATAGATCGGGGTGATATTAAAACCTTTGATTAAGACGCCCTTATCGGGGTCATCAAAGCGAACGTAGACATTGGGGACGTGATAGATCTTATCGGCGACATGGGCCACGAAAAGATTGACGTTATCGTCGCCCGTCGTGACAACAATGGTCCGAGCCGAAGCGATCATCGCATCTTCTAAGGCCGCCACATCGGTGGCATCGGCGGTAATCTTGTAACCGGAAAAGACATCGCTCAGCCGATCAAAAGAACTCTTATCGGGATCGAGGACGATCACGTCGTCCCCGTGGGCGAAAGCGTCATTAGCGATGCTGGCGCCTAAGCGTCCGCACCCCACCACCAAGAGTTTGTTTTTGAAGGCCATAAAGTTTCGCTTTGTCTTTTAAAAGAAAAGACACCGCATTATACCGCGATGCTAGCAGTTGGGCAATTCCTCGGTCGGATGAAGTTCCGAGTAGGTTTCAAACTGGGGCAGCTTCGCGGTAATTTCTTGATACTTCGCTTTCGTTTCTTTTTTGTGGAGGTGCGTCCACTCCGACTCCGCATAGTTGGCGAGGCACCAATCGATGAACTGCCTGGTCGCTTCCGTCATGTAATAATGCTTGGAGTGATCGCGGAAATACTGGACTGGGACTTCCTTTTTGAAGCTTTTGCCCCCGTAGACCTTGCTGGCGGCGAGCATATCGCACACGTATTCAACCGCCCACTTATAAGGCATGGTGCAGAGCACTAATTTTCCCATATAGAAATCGGTCCAATATTCCCAATGATGCGGGTTATGGCGGGTGTGGTGCTGGCAGATATAGGAGAAATTGTTATGGGCCTTCCGTTCGCCAAGAACCGGCGAGCAATGGCCGTTATAGTACTGTTTCGACCAATGAAACTCGGTATAACCGTATTTGGTGAGGTCATGCTTTAAGGCATGGAAGAAAATCCCCATGTGGCTCGCGTTCTTGATCACCTGATGCCGGTGTTTGGTAATCGTCACAAAATGTTTGAAGCCATGGCTCATAAGAAAGTTACTCCTTTAAAATCGCGGATAAGACCGTTCCGATATCTTCATGAATGACGTATTCGCAATAGGGATCATAATGGGTCGCTTCTTTGTTGATGATGATTTGATGCTGACCCTGGAAATAGTTAACGAGGCCCGCGCAGGGATAGACGTTCATCGAGGTACCTCCGATGATAAGGAGGTCGGCCCGTTCCATCGCGCTGACGGCCGCGCCCAGCACTTCTTCATCGAGCGGTTCTTCATAAAGGACGACATCCGGCTTAATTAAGCCCCCGCACTTCGGGCAATGCGGCACGCCAGAGGGGGTGATATCCGAAAGGGAATAACGTTCCCCGCATTCGGTGCAGAAGTAACGCTTGGTCGAGCCATGAGCCTCCAAAACCATCTTCGATCCCGCTTCTTGATGGAGTCCATCGATATTCTGGGTGATGATGGTGAGATGATGGCCCCGCTTCTCGTAGTCCGCTAACGCAAAATGGGCTAAGTTCGGTTTGGCCTTCACGTTCACCATCTGGGACCAATAGAATTCGTAGAAGGTGGATGGATGTTCTTCAAAGTAGGTGTGGGAAAGCATCGTCTCATAAGGCACCCCATATTTGGATTCGCAGTTATAGATCCCTTGGGGCGAACGAAAATCCGGAATCCCCGACGCGGTTGAAACCCCAGCGCCCCCAAGGAAAACAATCGAATGGGAATCTTTGACTAACGCTCTTAATTTCGTTAAAGTGGCTTGATCCATAATCGCTTGATTGGTCCTAAGGAAATTATAGCCTCTTCATAGCAAGAGGAAGGGTCGGAGTTAAAGAATTTTTAGGGAAAAGAGAAAGGGCAAGATTTATCGCCCCGTTTTTCAGTTATCGTTCTCCCCCGTAACCCCAAAAGAAGAAAAACGGGGCCCGCCTTTTTTCGCTTCGAAATCTCACCTTCAACCGACGAAGCAAGTGACTAAGTAACCGACTAAGTAAGTGACTAAGTAACCGACTAAGTAAAAGTAGACTTTCATTCGATGATACCGTATAATTTAGTCGTACTCCTATGAGCAACTACAAGCCACCTTATTCTATTGACGATGCCCTGCTTCTTTTGGTCGACTCCATCAGCCAAAAACTCGCCAAAGTGGATTTCCTCGTTGGGAAGGAAGCTCCGTTAAAGCTAAGAAAGGACATTCAGTTACAGTCTCTTCATTCTTCGCTCGCGATCGAAGCGAACTCCTTGAGCCTCGACGCCGTGAAAGATGTCGTGGCTGGCGTCCCCGTCCTCGGCCCCCAAAAAGATATTTGGGAAGTGAAGGATGCCTTAGCGGCCTATGATCTTCTTTCCCACGTCGATCCTTTTTCGCTCAACGACTTTTTAAAGATCCATGGGATCATGACTGCCCATACCGTTCCCGATGCCGGCTCCTTCCGCCATAGCGGTGAAGGCGTCTTTGCTGGAAGCCGCTGCATCTTCATGGCCCCGCCCCCCGAAAGAGTTCCCGCCTTGATGGACGATTTGTTCCACTGGCTCCAGGCCCATCAAAAGGATATCCACCCCTTGATCCTTTCGAGCGTCTTTCACTTTGAAATGGTCTTCATCCATCCGTTTAGCGATGGTAATGGTCGGATGGCCCGTTACTGGCAAAGCGCGATTCTTGGCGCCTTCAACCCTCTTTTCTATGCTTTCCCGATCGAAAACCAAATTCGGGCGCATCAATCCCAGTATTATGATGCGATCGCCTTAAGCGAAAAGGCGGGAGACTCCACCGCTTTTCTTCATTTCATGCTGACGATGTTTAGCCTCACTCTCGACCCAATTTTGGCCTCGCAGCCCTCACGGCGTTCGCTCAAAAACCAAGCCGCGTGGTGGAAACGGCTCTATCCGAATCGCTATTATTCCGCCAAAGAGCTTCAGGTTCTCCTCAAGATCAAAAGCCCTTCTTATTTCCGTCAAGCTTATTTAGGCCCCGCCGTCAAAGCCGGCCATCTCGAGTTATTTGATCCCGCTTCGCCTCGTTCGCCCCGGCAGCGTTATAAGAAGCGCGATTAATGGAACTGTTTGGGCCCAATCCGGATTCGGGGGGCATTCTTTCCGACGGGGAACTCAAAGATATGATGGGGGAAGACGCCCCAAGGTTTTAAGGCGAGCATTTTCTTCGCTAACCCGATCAGATCTTGAATCGCTTCTCCGGTGATCGGCTCCTTTTGGTGGCCGCCATAAATGGTGTAAGTCTTGCTAAGAGTGAGGACCGACTCCGCCCCCTTCATCCAAGTCGATAAGCTCGTGGAACTCGGGAGTTGGAGCCAGAGATAAGGATTCACATCATCCCCGCTAAAAAGAAGATGCTCTTTTTCGTCGAGAAGCGCGATCGAGCCTTTGGTGTGGCCCGGAATCAAAAGAGTCGAGACTTTCCGGCCCCCGAGATCAAAGACTTTCCCGGCGGAAAAATAGGTGAACTTGCCCTTCTCTTCTTTCTGAGCCCAGGGCAAATGAAGATGGCCCATTTTGAGCAAGGTCTTCGCCGCGAAAGAGGAGGAGAGAAAAGCGCATCCTAAGGTATGATCGCGTTTCTCCACGTAACAAGAAGGAAAAGCGTGCCGTCCCCCCACGTGGTCGCAGTGCTGATGGGTAGCCACTAAGGTTAAAGGAAGCGACGTGATCGCGGCTAAGCTACCTTTCAGGTCCCCCACCCCGATCCCGCTATCGATCACTAAGCCTGACGTCGCTCCTAAAAGCAGATAGAGGTTGACGATCCCGCCTTCATCGATCTGATAGGTGGAAGGTGCGATCTCGCGGATATGATGAATGCCATCGGGAGCTAAAGAAGGAATCATAGGTCTAGTATGAACCCTTCCGAACTCTTTTAGGCGAAAAGATCATTGAAGGCTTCGCTCATGGTCGGATGGGTGTAGATCTTGTCGCGAAGCGCAGTATAGGGAATTTGGTAATCCATCGCGAGGCTAATGAGGTTGATGAGCTCATAGGACTCGTTGCAATAAAGATGCGCCCCGAGAATCAGGTTGGTCTTAGGATCCACCAAGGCTTTAAGTAATCCGGTGGTATTTCCTAACACCAAGGCTTTCGGAATCGCTCCCGCGGGTAAGGTGAAGAGCTTGTACTCAATCCCTTTAGCTTTGGCGTCGGCTTCGCTAAGGCCCACTCTGGAGAAGGCGGGGCTAATGAAGACCGAGTAAGCGACGTTCTTCCGTTCCGATAGCTTTCGGGCCGAGGAAGGATTCTCTAAGTAGCTCTTCACGATCCGGAAATCATCGAGCGAGATATAGGTGAACTGAAGTCCGCCATTGACGTCGCCCATGGCGAATACGCCGGGAACGTTGGTCTCCAGGTGTTCATCCACCGCGATCGCGCCCCGTGAGGTAAGGGCGACTCCGGCTTTTTCAAGGTGGAGTGAAGCGATATTGGGTTTCCGCCCCGTCGCGACGAGGATCGCTTCGGAAGGAAGAGAAGCAGATCCCTCTTTGGTCTTGTAATGAACGGTGCCATCGGGGTCGAGGCTATCCACGCTCACGCCATAAACAATTTGGATACCCCGCTTCTCGAAGTCAGTAGCAATCGCAACTGCGATATCGCGGTCTTCGCGAGGAATGAAACTGTCTTCGACTTGAAGGATCGTGACCTTGGAGCCAAAAAGGTTGAACATATTGGCGAACTCGAGTCCGATATAGCCCCCGCCGATGATGGTGAGGGTCTTCGGTAAAACCGTGAGATTCATTAAGGTATCGGAAAGGTAGACATGGGGATTATCTTTGATTCCCGTTAATGGCGGGACGAAGCTCGTCGAGCCGGTATTGATGAAAATCTTGGGGGAAGAGTAACTCGCGCCCCCGACCTCGACTTCATGGGCCCCTAGGAAGGCCGCCGTTCCCACCACAATCTTCAGGTTAGGAAAACTCGCGAGCTTGCCGTAGTTTTTGCCCCGAAGGGTCGTGACCACCGTCATTTTATCTTGAACGGCTTCACGGTAAAATCGCTCCTTTTCCGACCACGTTTTCGTAAGTAAAGACGCCCGTTCCGCATTCTTCACCAGTGTCTTTGAAGGGATGCAGCCCCGATTGATGCAGGTGCCGCCATACATCGTCTCGTCTTGCTCGATTAAAACAACCTTCTCGCCTTTTTTAGCGAGATACCCCGCGAGCGTTTTGCCCGCTTTGCCAAAGCCGATGATGATCGCGTCTACTGGAGTGACCATGAGGATGAACCTCCCTTATTCGCCTTTAGATTACAAGATGAAGAAGCGACTGGCTAGAAAGATGCTTCAAGAAAGGCTTAATCGAAGAGAGTGAGGACGACCGCGGTGAAGAGATAAACCCCCAAGCCGAGGTTACCGAGTTTCGCCCCGACCGCACTAGAAGCAAACGAGGTGGTCCCGCTGAAATTGGGATTAGCGATCGCGGTCTCGTTCCCGCTGGAATCGATACGATAGACCGCCGCCGATTTGCTGGCGTTATTGAGCCCTTCAAAGCCGACGGTGTAGTAATGACGATATTTGCTCTTCATCGTATCGAGCCGGGGGAAGGTGATGGTCGACCAGCTGTCCGCGAGTGGGAACTCATCGCTCTTGGTCTCGGCGTGGAGCAAACGAATGATGAAGTCCTCTTTTTCGACCGAAAAATCATCGGTTATCCCGACTCCCCCGAGATCCGCGACGGTGAATCGCAATGGTTAGTCGGCTTGGCGGCTTCCGACTTCTTCGCCGCTGGAACTGGATGCCGTCCCGCAGCCTAAAAGCGATAACGCGCCGGCTAAACTAAGGAAACTCACCGCCAAGACCTTTAAAAGTGCTTGTTTCATTTCGGTACCCCTACCTCATCTTTTAATGTAGACCCGAGAAAGCGAAACTCAAGAAGCGATTCCGCAATTCTATGGACAGAGGGTCAAATAAATTATTTCTCGTCAAATACATCGTGCTTTTTGTGATTTGCCAGGCTACAATGACCATAAGGAAACCGATTTCTTAACCGCATTTGGGGGATTTATGAATCACAAAATAGCACTGGGTGCCGCCGTCTCATGTGTTTTCGTTTTGGCCGCTTGCGGAAGCGCCGAAGTCTTGAGTCAGTCTTCTCAAGCATCAATACCCTCTTCTCCCTCGAGCGGAACTTCTTTAGCGACCGCTTCAACCAGCTCCGCCTCTGATTCTACTAAGGATTCCTCCGGGAATACTTTGAAGCCGACCTCTTCGCCGAGCCAAGCGACTTCTTCCACCGCCGGAACTTCCGCCTCGAATGGACCAGCCTCCAGCACTTCTACCCCCTCATCGCTTCCCGAAACCTTAACCGCCCCGGACGGAGTTATCGTTACCGGGGTGACCAATGGTTACCAAATCAATTTCGAAGAGGTCACCGGTGCCACCTCCTACCTCATTTATGCTTATAAATCCGAGGCCCTTTTGGGGCATTTCCCCGCCAGCATCACGAATGGCGGCGTGATTTCGCATTTCTCAGAGAATGGCGATTATCTCATCAAGATCCAGGCCAAGAATAGCCTCGCTCAATCGCCCTTATCGGAAGGCAAAACCATCACGGAAGCTCACGCGACTGGCGTCCTGGCCCCTCAAGTGGAGATTCCTAGCGGCAATAACCTCCCCGCTCCGACCAATATCAATGTCACTTCGATCGGCTATGGTTGGCAGCTTCAATTCGCCAGTGGCGAAGTTCTGGCCCCGGGCGTCGTCTCGGGCCACCAAGCCGGCTATCGTTTGTTCGCCTGCTTAGCTAATGGCAGCATTGTGGCGGGTTATCCCCGGGCCATCGACAATGGCTACAGTTTCCCCAACTTCAAAGAAAGCGGCGACTACTATATGTATATCCAAGCCATGGGCGGGGAGAACGGCTACCTCGATTCGCCCTTAAGCGTGGCCGCCAAAATCACCGAGACCAATCCGAATCAACTCCCGCTTCCTGAGGAAGCGATCACCACCGAAGGAAAGCCTTATGAGCTCGTCGCCCCCTCGGGCTTTCAAATGGGCGTGGCGAAGGAAGACACCAATCAAGACCAGATCGATGAGGTCTATTACAACGTAACCTTCACCACGACGATCTATACCCTAAAAATCTCGGCGGTCGATACCAAAGGCGCTCTCTTAGAAGGCTTTCCGCGGGTCATCGAAAACGGTCAACGAATTCCTGAAGTCACCTATAACGGAACCTTCTATTTCTATCTGCAGGCTCAAGGGGGAAACTACAATGGCAAAACCTATACCGCTTCCCGCTTTAGCTACGCCCTGCAAGTTGACCGCATCAATGGTGAGAACACGGTCACCTCGGCCTCTAAATTTGATCCTAATGGCATCGCCCTGACCTTGCCTTCCACCGCTTTGCCTTTGGATATTCAGGGCTACCAAGACGGGGCCCGTAACATCATTTATTATGTGCGGACCAAGCCCGATGTCGATCCCTTTATCGGGGACAAGATTCGTTCGGGCGCGGCGAGCATTCAAATCGGAATCACCGGCGATTTAGGCAGCGAATGGCATGTGCTCCATAGCTCTTTCTTCGACCATGATTGCTGGTATATCAATATCCACACGGGCCAAGTGCTCAGTGCGGCCGACCAATACGACTTTAAAGCCATCGTCACGGTGGGAACCACCCTTTACGCTGGCGAGTTAACGACCTATATCAAATAAGCGGCGAAGACACCGAAAACCGCTGAATGAAGTACTGAATGATTTCTATGAGGAAAACCCTCGCATTTTAAGTTCGTCATTTCCAAAACCCACTTCGGGGAAGTGGCCTCTTTGACTTGGTTCTGATAACGCCTTTGGGATCCCTAAAATCAGATCCCCGAAATACGCCTCTTCTTCAATTGTTGGCGTATATCTACGCCTTATTAGCGATGAAGAGGCGTAAACAGTCAATGTCGCTTCGCTCATGAAAATGTCCTCCTCCTTTTATAGAGGAGGCGAACCGCCAAAAAGGGCCAACTTTTTTGAGGGCAGGGCCCCTAAAAAAGACGGGGTGTTCCGTGACATTCTATTTTGTTCAAAATCAGGCCGTTTCCGAAAAGCAAGCCATCGGTCGAATTTTTCCCGAACAGCAAGGCTTCCGCGCTTAGGGAGCAAAAAAGATAAGAAGGATTTTTGATTTGAGACGGGAAGAAAATGATGGGCTTATTTAGAAATGAACGTCTGGAGGGGACTTTGAGGCTTCTCAGGCATACTCATGACCAGTTTTCCCTCTTGAACCAGGGGGAGGACGAATTTGCTCATGGCATAATTGACGCCCACGCGGAGAAAGGCGGCCAACTCCGATCGTGTTTTCGGCTTTTGGCAAAAAACGAGGATGCTTTCGGCGTCGGAATGGCCCTTTTCTTTTAGATAATCGAGGTTTTTAAAAACAACGACGAATTGCCCTCTCGTGATTTTGAAAACCGGACGGGGCAAAGAAAAGTCTTCCAAGGCTTTGCGAATCGTGGGAATCCCGGAGAAACGGTTTTCGGACTCGCCGAGGCATTCCATCGCTGCCACCAAAGCAGGATTTCTCGTTTCTGGAGTGACTTTGCCAAGCTTTTCTGGGTCAACGTCGCCTAGGATGCCACCCGGATTCTTGATTTCAAGGCGATTGTCATAAATTTCGACCGAAACGGGAATGCTGTCGCTATAACGGCTATAGTCCCGGTGGAGGACGGCATTGAGAAGCGATTCGCGAATGGCGATTTCAGGATACTCAAAGCGATCCGCTCTTCTTCCGTCTTCGCCAATAATCGTGTAATGCTTCAAGTTGGCCAAAACGAAATCGTAGGCCTCGCCAATCATTTCCCCGGCCGCGCCTTTGAATGATTTGTTGGCCGTGAACCGTGCTCCATTATCCGCCAAAGACCCCATTTCTGCCCCGGGAATCCGAACGACATTGATCGAGAGTCTTGGAAAATAGGCATCCGGAAAATGGGAAAGGACAAGCAGGCCAGCCAGAGTGGGCTTGCCTTCCTTGACTAGTCCCAGAAGCTCAAGAGATTTCTCATCAGCGATGGATTGAAGATTCGGGCGGTCTTCGCGGGCGTTAGCCAGTAATTTGCTCACGAGGGTAGGATCGAAATCCTTCACGGACGCTTCTTTAATGATACGAAGGTCTTCGCGGGTACGGTTATGCCAAGCGTCATAGGAGTAGATTTCGAATTCGCTCATCTTCTCATCGGCTTCTCCAACCCGGACATAAGAACCGCCTAGCCTTCCGGCGGGGAGGTAATAACAGGGTCTCTTCGCATAAACGCACGCAGGAATCTCAGCCGAAACGAGGAAGGTCCCAGGCTTAAACTCCATCTCCGTAAAATAGGCTCTCACGGGAGGCTCCATTTCCGCGCACTGAGACTGAACCTTCTTTTCAAGGTCGGCCACATCATAGACTCCGTTGACATTGAAGTTGTTTTCTTCGTCGATCCCGAAGAGAATGATTCCTCCTTGATCCTGATTAGAGAAAGAAGAAAGGGTGTCCCGGCATTTTGGACAACCTCCATCGGCCTTCTTCAACTCGATGGTTTGAGATTCAAATTTCCGATGGACAACCCGACTGACCAAGGCTTTTAATTCTTCAGTCTCCATGGCAATACCTCCTGAAAATCGAATGGGATTTAAAACAGATGTCCCTGTTTAACAACGCTTTTTTGATGTTTAACAACGCTTTTTTAAGGTTTAACAAATTGAGTTGGCTCAAGTCTCTGATCGTGAAATCGTTTCTTTCGATGGGCTGGATGCTTTGCGGTACGATTTGCAAATTGCGCAATATTTTAGATACCCCGATTTACAAATTCCTCAAGATTTAATCAGGAACCCTTACGAGTGGATTCCTTGCTCTTGCTTCCTCCCGTTTGTTGTCCCCTCTTTGAAGGAGCTAAAGGGAAAGAATACGGAGTTATCTTTCTAAAAGGCAATATCACCCCCAAGAATCAGACTCCACGACAATCAATCGGTCTGCTAAGTCGGCGAATTCATGAAAATGTCCTCCTCCTTTTATAGAGGAGGCGAACCGCCAAAAAGGGCCAACTTTTTTACGGTCGTTCTTTACCTTTGCCTAAATCCGGCTTTTTCTTGCGGCTCCCTACTCTTGCCTACTCTTGCCTACGCTTCGATAAAAAGAGCCGATAAACTCTAATCTATTGTTGCCGTTTTCTTCGCTCTTTCTTTTTTTGGGGGACGAACGGGAACTCTTTCTCCCTTTACCGGTAGATCTTCACCTTGGCTAAAATCCGGCCTTTTCTTGAGGTTCCGACCTCGCCTAAATATTGAAACTTTCCATGTCCTTTATACGTGATCCGTTCATTGCCTTTAAGAAGCAAGGACGCTTGGTCGGTAAAGACTCCGGAGACGGAGACCTCTTGATGAAGGATCGCTTCTTTGCTGCTATTTCGATCGAGATGATAGACTTCGCCAATGATCGCGTCTAAGCGTAATGAAGCGACATTGATGAGCCGTTCCGTAAAGGAAGGAGAGACTTCGATATCTTGGGGAGCAAGCACACTCACCTTGACCCGCATCGCCCCGACCGAAAGAAGATTCTTTTGGATCTCGGAAGCGATCGAAGTGAAGACATAGGCGTAGGCTTCCTTCCCCACCACCACGATATCGCCGATCATCTCCCGCTTATAGCCTAAGGCCATTAAAGCCCCGAGGTAATCGCGATGAGTTAAGGCTAAAGCAAACTCGGCTTTCTTGCCTTCGATATGGAGCAAGGAGATCTCATGGCCTTCCTTGATCCCCTTTAGCATCTCCGTCCCTGAAAAGTAATCGGGGAAAGTAAATAAGACCTTCCGTTCACTATCGGGATAGCCCCCAAAAAGAAGATAGGAGGCGGAACCGAGTTTCTGGTGAGCCACATCCGCCTTTCCTTCATAGGCGAGTTCCTCGAGATAACCTTGTTCCTCCAAGGTTAAAAAGGGCGAGAAAGTGAGATAACCTTCGCTCACGGACTTTTCGGCGAGTTCAAGGAAACGGTGTTTGAGGAGTTCTTTGGGGTCAATGGGCATAATAAGAATAATGCTACCCCGATTGAAGGAAAGAAAAAAGCCAACCGGGAAGATTTGGCTTCGGGGTTGGCTCGCTTTTCGAAGTAACGTTAGGCGGCGATATACCGCTTGACCCCATCGATATAGGCGGCTTCGACATCACGGGAAGAGAGGTTATGATCGGCGTAATCGATCTGGGGCTTGCTCACGACGAGGCGCAAAGCGATCCCGACCGACGTATTGACCAAGCTAAACGCGGTCACCTGGGGGTCGAGGTCTTTGCGGATCGAGCCATCGCGTTGACCCTTCAAGATCACTTGTTCCGCTCCGACGGTCTTGGCAAAGAGAGCTTCATAGAAGGACGAGACTTCTCGCGCGGTCGGACTGGTCCCAAAGCGGGATAAGAAGATAAATTTCTTCGGATCTTCATGCGTAAGATCGAAGAGCTTTTGGATCGCGGCGAGGCATTTCTCGCAGCCATTGACGCCTTCTTCCCCGAAGACGGGGATGACGTCATCAAGGAGCTCTTCGTCTAATTTCTTTTTGAGGGCGAAAATAATGTCATCGATCGAATCGAAGTATTTGTACAAAGTCTGGCGCGAGACCTTGGCGGCTTCCGCTAAGGAGAGCATCGAGATGTTGCTGATGAGCGTCTCCGAGATCACCTTGTAGGAAGAATCCAAAATATGGTTCCGAACTTTGGCCCGGCCCTTGTCGAACTTGTTGATGGTTCCGTCTTTATTGAGTTGCATAAGAAATCGGTATCTTTTTCTACCTCAAAATAGTATAGACTCTCCCTCTTACAAATAAAGAGGAAGTTTTGACAAGTTGTCATAACTTCAATAGCCAAAAGGCTATGATTTTTTATCTGATGCAACCGAAGGAATTCAAACTAAAGTGAAAACAAGTTGACAGGCTTTTCACCCTTTTAGAGGGAGAGGAGAAGTTCGATTTCGTGCAAGAGGGTATCTTCGATGTCTTTCGCCGTGAGTTCTTTGTTATTGAGGGTGATGGCCGGGCGATGGACCGCAATCCGGGTCGCCGCCCCAATCGTGATGTTCAAAATCGAGAATCCGGTGATATCCGGATCGAGAGAGCCATTGATCGAGCCTTCGGATTGGCCTTGGCGGATCAGTTCAGCGAACTTGCCGGATCCCGCGGCGAGATCGCTCTTGAAGAGGGCGGTCTCTTCCGGGGTCGGGTTATTGCTGAAACGGGCAATGAAGACGAAACGATCAGGCGAGGAATCCGCGAGGGATAAGGTCTGCTTCGTGATGGTGAGAAGTTTGCTTTTCGCATCGAGGGAGTTATCGGCGAAGATCGGGTCGTAGATTTCAGTGAACTCTTGGCTCAGCTTCGCCTTCAAAGCGAAGATAATCGAATCGATGGTTCCGAAATACTTGTATAAGGTCTGGCGGGAGATTTTGGCGGCATCCGCAAAGGACATCATCGTCAAAGCACTGAAGGGAGTGACGCTAATCACGGCGTAGGCGGATTCGAGAATATGGTTTCTGGCTTTTTCGCGAGTCGTCTCGTATTTGGCATTTTGACGTTTCATAAGGGATACTCCGATACGGAAGTTATTTTCCAAAGTGAAGTATACACTAAGTCGCGGTGGGTTCAATCTTAAAAACCATTGATGAAGACTAATTAATAATCACTTTTAATTATCTTAAGGATGACTGGCAAAGGCATGAAATCTTTTCGTTTGGACACCTTGTCAAGAAATGATGGCAAAATTCGACCTTTGATCGAATATAAAGAAAACGCCAGAGGAGGCTCTGGCGTTTTGAAAGGAGGCAACAATTATTGATGCTTCTTCTTGAGGAGGAAGACACCGGCGGTCGTCAATAAGCCAAGTAAAGCTAAGGAACTCACAATCACGATCGGAAGAGTATCCGAAGAAGCTAAACGGTTGATTGAACCTGCCGAACTGCTGAGTTCGCGCTGAGCAAAGTTGCCGGCGGTAAACGAAGCTACGCCGTATTTAGCTAAGATGTAGTCATACCGAGCCGCCGCTAGATCGAGTGAGGCAGTACCCGACTTGTCGCAAGTTTTGACCGCGGCTTTCGAGGTTTCGTCGAGTTCGCCATAAAGCGTATTCAAACTCGCCCAAGCGGTTTTTAGACTATCGGAAGCGACGGTCCCACTAGCATCGCTAGCACAAGGAGCTGCCGTAGCCGCTAAGCATCCTTTCGCCCAAGAATCCGCTTCTTGGAGAACGTAAAGCGCTAAATCTTTTTGCGAAGTAGCCGATCCATAGCAAGAGAAGATGCTGCTCGTGGAGTTGTAACGCATGAAATGATTGGAATTCGTCGCCCCTTCCGCCGAAATCGAGGCGACTCCATCGGCAATGGTAATTGCCCACTCGCCATTGCTATCGAGAGTCTCTTCGCTACGGAGGTAATTGCTGCTCGAAGAAGCCGCATACAAATAGGACGGAGTAGTCTCGTTACCAGCATTAAAGGTGAAATAATCCGAATTCGTCGCCCCTTTGCCTAAGATAAACTCTTGGTAACCCGAGGTGGCTCCAACCGTACCATCCGTAGTGTTTTTCTTAGCATCAGCTTGGGCGCGGTTGTTGCTATTCTGAGTCGATGACATCACGACGTCGTAGCCCGAGGCGGCGATAACCACTTTCATGCCAGGAGCGAGCAGCGAAACATCGCTAATAAGCATATATCGGGTAACAGCAGCTGCCGTAACGACAAAGTTCAGCGAGGTCACACCTGCATGAGAAACGGTCACGGTCGTCTCACCAACCGATAAGATAGATCCATTGGCGGGAGAGCAAGTGCACTCCGAGGTGATGACCTTCGTGGTGCCGTTATCGTAAGTACCGGTAACTACAAGGGCGCTAAAATCAAGGGCATCGCCCGTCGCATACTCTGTCTGAGCGGCTGTAGTGATTTTCATCGAAACCAAAGACTCAGCCACAACGGTCAGCCCTGAACAAGCAACCGTCTTGGTGACGCCGCCATGAGAATAAGTTCCAGTCACGCTGGTGGTCCCCGTGCTCAAAGGCGCTGGAGTCCAAACCGTATCGGAAGAAACGTTTTCAGTGGAGCTGTCATCAAAGGAAGCCGTAACCACTAAGCCCGTTGGGTCAAAGGTATTACCATTAACATAAGAAGTTTTTGTCGGAGCACCGCTTACGGCCAAAGAAGTAAACGTTTTAGCCGGGGCCGTACTGGCAGTGAATTTAATCGCGAATGATTTGAAGCGAATTTGTTTGCCGGGTTTGGTTACTTTGATGCAAAGGTCATCTCCGCTAAAGGCGTTCGCAGCAAAAGTATATGTTGCATCAACAAAACTACTCGAGGTGGCAATTTTCCCACCCGATGTGGAAGCCACGGCGGTTCCGGTCCCTGTAGTGTTATTGTAAAAGGAAAATGTGCTGGCCGAAGGATTGGTTCCGCTACCATACGTGGCGTGATTAATCGTGACGACGATTTGCTGAGCTTTATCCACGTTGAGTCCAGAACTACCAAGAACACCAGTTTTGGAAATCAGGCAGGAAGCATCAGCAGGAACGAGGTAATACGTATCTTTATCGGTAAAGCTCGAAAAAGTGAAACCGCCAAATTTGGGATTGTTCCCATAGGCGTACGTTGTTGTCGTTTCTGTAGCCCCCACTTCTTGGGCTTGGGAAAGATTCCCCACCACCCCAATTGCCCCGAGCCCTAAGGCTAAGGCTAGTACGCCTCCCCAGAAAAACTTTGTTTTTGTCTTCATTCGTTAGAAGACCTCCCTTTCTTTAGAAACAACAGTTGAAGCAACCCCTTAATCCTTCTTCACATACGGAAAGAAAGACGAAGTCACTTTGAAGCTTCGTTCCGGTTCAGGCGATGGGAGAACTTTTGACAGTAATAGTGAAAGCCCACGAAATCTGATTCGCAAAGAATCGATTAGGGCTTCACCTGTAATTCGGAACCCCTAATTCCCTAATAACACGGTGAATCTCTTCGTTTACTAGGGTAAAAGAAATAGCCATATCATTCAATGGATTTTTTTATTTGTAAATATGATATTTTGTGTCATTAAGAAAATTAGACACGCTGTACACTTGTTTTTCGATTGACGATTTCTTTTTTGCACTTTTTGGAACATTGTGCACGCTGCATAACAAGCGAAAATCTTTCATCCGAACTTCATTGGTTTTCGTGAGGAGCTTTGATCGTCTCTTCATTTGAAAGTAAAAGCAGCCTAACGGAGGGGGATTACCCCCCGGCCTTTTACGGGATTCCTCGAAGCTTTCTTCCTTAACGTATCGTCAGGATGCAAGTAACGTGCAAGTAAACTTTCTTAGGTTTTATCGGACCTTTTCCATTTTTCGTTCAAAAATGGAGACTTCCGTGCAAGTAAAATCAGGTCAAATTTGGAAGAGAAGGCTCTTAAAAGGGAACCCGAGTTTGTCCCTCAAGAAGGCCCTCATTCCGTCTAGAAATTGATCCTCACTCCGTCTTTTAAGATGGCACTAAGGAGTTCTTCATTGTCTTTTAATTGCCGGGTATCGAGGAGGTCGATCCTCTTATGAAGGGCCTCCCTTAACTCTTCGGCTAAGGCAAAATAGGTTAAGCCATCCCCTAAGGGGGACACTAAGATGTCGATATCACTGGTTTCCTTCATTTCCTTTCGGGCATAAGAGCCAAAAAGGTAAGCAAAGGAAATAGGATAACGAGCAAGGATCGGACCGGCTACTTCCATCACTCTCGATAAAGGCAGAACTCCATGAGACTCATCGAGATGTTTTAATTTTAACAAATAATCCTGAAGGTAATGGTATTTGATGCTATTCCCCTTCCTCGGATCATTCTCATAGTTCTTATACGTCCTTAAAGGCATCTTGGCCCCATGAGCTACTTCGCTTTGGGTGAGTCCTAAGCTCTTTCGGAGTTCTTTTAAGCGATCCATCGGTTCTATTTGAAAGACTTGCACTTTTTTAATCAATATAAAGTGCAACTCTTGCCCCTTAATAAAGTGCAATTAATAGCAAGCCCGAAAAGGGCTTCGACTTTCTCTTTGTGGGCCCCTAGAACGCCGGGTCAACGCGATGGGCCAACCGGTAGGCGGGAATATCAAAAAGAAGAGACGATAAGAAGTCGACGAGAAATAAGAAGGGCATGCTCCGTAAGAAACTGAGGAACGCTGCTAGAGGATCCCCATAGCCATACAGGAAGTAGTTAAAAAGAGCGAGACTTGGTGAAATGATGAGGTAGAAGATCATGGCGATGATGAAGGTCGCTAAAAGCCGATAAGCCAAATGCCCGGTGTAGGTATCATTCTTCACCTTGAAGAGCCCGGCGAAGGCTTTTCCGATCGCCATAAGAGGGATCAATAAGCCAATCAGCATCGCTAAGGCATAGGAGAGTAAGAGGTTAAGGAAAAAAGGAACGGGCTCGAAGCTCCTAAATCCCGTGAGAGCGGCGCTCGCTAGACATAAGGCTAAGCACACCAAAAGATTGAGGATCGCGTTATAAAGGAATTTAGCTAAGGTGATTTTCATGGGGCTTGCGTTTTCCGCAAGTCGATGATGATAACAAAGAAGAGTAGGAAAGAAAAGAAGAATCGAAAAGGGATAAAAAAGCCGTGCGGAGGCCTCTCCTTCCCTTACTGTTTCATCATCGAAACGAAAGCCAAAGCCAATCAGTCTTTTAACAGATTGATGGGGACAACGTAGATTCCGTCTTTTCTCCGCTGACACGCTCCGTTAGAAGTAACGATCATCTTAAAGGAGGGCACTCCTAAAAGCGTCGGGTCGATTTTCTCCGCAAGCGAATGCAAATGGGCGGCTCCTTCGGCAATTCCCTCGGCGCTTCCGAGCTTGATCTCAACAAGACCCCATTTGCCGTCCGAGCGAATCATCACCGCATCGCACTCGAGACCACTACCATCCCGATAATGCTTAAGCACGGCACCGTTTGCCATGCCGTAAATGCTGAGGTCCCTTATGGCAAAATCTTCGAAGAACAGGCCCAGCGTTTTCCCGCTTTGCAAAAGCATCTCGGGGGTAATTCCCAAAACGGCCATCGCAATCGAGGTGTCGGTAAAATGTCTGACCTCGGCGCTTCGAACGATGGTTTTGCTCCGAAGCTGTGGGTTCCACGCCTCAAGGTTCTCCACCAAAAACAAGTCCTTCAGCACCGCATCGTATTCCTCGAAAGTCCGAAAGGCAAAGCTCGTCCGATTCTCGACTCCGATCACATCAGCAATCAAGGTACTGTCCAAGGCTTCCGTAGAGATATTGCGAGCATAGGATCGTAAAAGCATCTTGGCCAGATCCGGCTTCTTGTTGCGGAATTTCTTGTTGTCCGACGTTTTGAACTCAAAAAGCGAGGAAAAGTAAGATTTCGTCGCCTCGAGGGCATCGGCCCGATTGACGATCATCGTACTGAGGGGCCAGCCACCCCGCGCCATCAAAAACACGGTGTCTTCCAAATCGTAATCTTGATTCAGATCCGCACAATCGAACAGGGGGTTATCAAACAGCTCCTTAATCGAGACCTTTCCCTTAGATTCACCAGACTCAAAAAGGGACATTGGCTTCATCTTCACGTTCACGATGCGGCCACTCCCCGTGTGATTCAGTTCTTCTTGGTCGGCCGGCGTTGCGCTTCCGGTCAAAAGATATTGTCCAAACTTCGTTTCTTCAGCATCAGCTTGCTCTCGGATCTTGTCCCAGAGGATTGGGGCAGTTTGCCATTCGTCAATGAGACGGAGCCTTTCGCCTTGAAGAGCCACCTGAGGCGAGGCCCGAACAACATCGATGACATCTTTGGAAATCAACTTAATCTTGCTTTTCGCAAATTGTTCACAAGTCGTCGTCTTGCCGCAAAACTTCGGGCCAATGACGTTGACACAATACGTTGAACGAAGCTTTTTCTCGATCAATCCTTCAATGAAACGTTTACGGTACATCGGAAGCTCCTCCATTGAAGATATTATCTAACCTTTTAATGATTTTGCAACGTTTGTTGATGAAAAAGTTTAATGTTTGTTGATGAAAAAGTTTAATGTTTGTTGATGAAAAAGTTTAATGTTTGTGGATTTTGCTTTGAAATGTCCAGGGGCATCGCTAAGGGATGCTTCTCATCCCAAAAGGCTTTTTTATTACTCTTTATTACTTTCGCAATCCTTTATTACTCTTTATTACTCTTTATTACTTTTAATTTCCTTTAGTACTTCGCTAAAGTCGAGATATCAACTCCTCTTTTAAGCGTTAAAGCTCCTCTTGACCTCTTTCTAAAGGGAATAAGAAAAGCCCGAAGAGGGAACGCTAGAGCCTTCTTCGGGCATCCGTGGAAGCAAGCCTTTAGAAAGTGAGCAAAGTTTTAGCCGTAACGAATTCAGAAAAGCGAGGGAGAACAAATCGAACGTAGCCATAAGAAGGCGAATAGAGAAGTCCTTTTTTGGTGAGGGAATCCCGGTACACGCTAAAGTACGAATTGTCGAAGCCGAGGATACTGAGCAAGTCCCTGGTTCGTATCGCTGCGGATGAAGGGATGCTTTTCAGGATCTTTTGTTCATTCATCGAAAGCTCGCTCCAAAGCTTGTCATAGACGAATTCCCGGAGGTACTGGTCGTATTGGGAAACAATGGCGGGGTCCGCTTCCTTTTTCCCCGCTTGGAAAAGAAGAAAGCCTAAGACCTGATAGGCATAGGCATATCCATTCGTCAAAGCCGCCAATTTGCTGGCTTCGTCGAAGGAGAGTTCAAACGCCTTCTGGTAGGACTCGCTCACCGCGACCAGATCAAGGGGGCTAAGATAGATTTTGGGAGCCCGGTAAAGGAAAGTTAGAGATTTATCATCTTGCAGTTTCGAAATATTCTCGAAAAGGCCGGTCATAAGAAGACAAACGGGGTAATCAAAACGAATCAACGATTGGAAAGTTTTGGCGAAAACTTTCATGTACTCGTTGCTCACCACATCATCGATGGTGATGAGAACTTTCTTTCCTTTGGCTTTGATCCGATCCAGCATCTTTTTAATCAGAGCTTCCGAGGTTAAAACCGGTTCGTCACCTTCGAGCGAAAAGGACAACCCGTGGAAGCTGAAACTGAATTCGGCTTTGAGAAATAAAGATTTCACTTTTCCATTCTGATAAAGTTCCGAAGCCAATCCTTCCAAAAGGTCTTTCTCCGAATTGAGGTCGGCGACGACCCAATCGTCCTTTTCAAGGAACTTTTTGGTGACGGACGAAAGCAAAACCGTCTTACCACTCCCCCGGAGACCCGTAATGATATAAACCTGCTCCGAAGAGGGTTCCTGAGTGAAGCTTTCAATGATCGTCTGAGTATCCTTAAGCCGATCGATGTAATGGATCGGTTTTTTGCCGAAAGTCAAAGTAAATGGGTTAGCCATAGTATCCTCCTAAACTGATTTTATTTTATTACTCTTTATTACTTTCGCAATCCTTTATTACTCTTTATTACTCTTTATTACTCTTTATTACTTTTAATTTCCTTTAGTACTTCGCTAAAGTCAAGATATCAGCTCCTCTTTTAAGCGTTAAAGCTCCTCTTGGCCTCTTTCTACGGGGAATAAGAAAAGCCCGAAGAGGGAACGCTAGATTCTTCTTCGGGCGTAGGATCGGATCAGCAGAAATAGCGAACCGTCATATTCAGGAATGAGGTCACCGTGGAATAACTCTCAAGGACGATGAGGGTCACGCTAGAATCGAGGGCGACGTTGCAGTCACCATCGGACGCCACATCAATTTCTTGCGAAAGGCCCGAAGTAAATTTTTCTAAGACAAAAACTCGGCCATCGCCGCGGACGAGATCGGTGAAAGTAATCCCGGAATAATAAGCTCCGCTCAGGGAGCAAGTCGGGAATTGAATCACGCCGGTATTCGTGATCGCGGGTGTGAGTTCATCCGAAAAGCTCTTGATTTCGATCCGTTGGGTTTCCGAATTAAAGCCAGCGTGCCGAAGATAAATCGTCCAGCCATAGTAAGCAAAGGAGATAGGGGTCGTGCTATCGCTATAGGCTTCGCAAGTGGAAGCGTTCAGTGTTAAGGTATGCTCACCAAACTCCGCGGCAAAGCCATCTTTGGTGCCACCCTGGGTTAAGGCGAAGCCACCCATAACCCCCGTTAAAGCCACCGCGGCAGTAACAATCCCAGCCAAAATCTTCGTCTTCATGGTCTTGAACCTCCCTTTTAAAGTTCAAAAATCAAAACTATTGTTAGATTATACGGCCTCCGTAAGGACATCACAAAGAAAATAAAGAGAGGCTTTATCCGTTCATGGTCACGAAAGAAAGCATCGAGAGAGTCTCGCTGGAGTTTCTGGGCCCCTCAAAAAGAAAAGCCCGAAGAGGGAACGCTAGATTCTTCTTCGGGCGTCTTTTTAGCAGGTATAGGTAAAGGCGAGGCTCGTCATCGCAAAGGAGGTGTAATTGTAGAAATAGATCTTGGCGGAACTTGAGGTGCCCCCACTCACGGCGAGAGTGATGTTACTCCCTAGCGTCGAGGTGGTCGCTAAGACAGTGCCATCGCTCGAGGTCGCCTGCAGATAGAAACAAGGAGTTCCCCAGGTCTTTTCATCCCCGGGAGTCCCGCTCACGCTATAAGTGATGGAACTGATCCCTTGGATCGCGAAGTTCACCTCGAATTGGGTGAGGCCCGACTCGACAGAAGCCCCCGAAAGATAATTCGATCCCCCGAGGCTGATCGTTTGATAATCGGTCCCGAGTCCACTGCCTTCGACCGCAATATAGGTTTTGGCTGAGGCATCGGTGCTGGCCCGATAAGATAAAATCGCATCATTCGCATCCGCTAAAAAGTCATCGATCCTCGGGGCATGGCTTTGGTCAAAGACATAACTCTTTGAAGTTGGCGTGGCCTTTAAGGCCCACTGCTGGCCAAAAGCGATCACCCCTAATAACGTCACGACTCCGAGCATCGTCCCGACCCCTAAGCAAAGCAGTCTCTTTGAATTCTTCATGATTCTCCCTTCGAATCAATCTCACTATCTAAAAAGAAATGAAGGAATTAGTCAAGGAATTCCAAGAAAAAGAAAACCCCAAGAGGGCCAGCCTTGGCTCCCTTGGGGTGAATCAACGAATCGAAGTTAGCAGTAATAGGTAACAGCAATCGAAGTGAAGCCAACTTTTCCGACACCGGAATTAACAAAATTCACAAGTTTGAAAGAAACGATATCACTGATAAAATCGATGGTTTTGCTGGTAACACCACTAATCGTTAATTCGCTTTGAGCTCCGGCCGAGGTGTAACCATAGACCCGAAAATCCGGAGAATCAGTATAGACAATGCCCGAAATGGTAACGCTCTTGTAATAAGCGCCGGCATAGCTGGTGCGATTCACGGTCGGGAAAGTCAACCCCGCAGGTGTAGCCGAACCATTGGCATCGATGATGACGCCATTGCCACCCTCATTGCGGCCCGCCATGAACATCGAAATGGTCCAGCCGTAATAAGTGGTAGTCGAATCGGTTGCGCTATAAGCGGCGAAATCGGAAGCTTTGATGGTTAAGCTATGATCGCTCGCGGCCGCGGCAATCCCACTATTGAGACCACCATTGGCAATCGCAAATCCTCCAACCACTCCCGTCGCTGCAATTGCCGCAATGGCAACCCCAGCCATAATCTTTGTCTTCATAGATGTGTTATCTCCCTTTTTTGAAATAAGGATGCAACAGAGTGCACCCGTAGGTCAGAGAGATGGAACTTTCTTTTGGTACTGATGACTCAAAAGGGAATATCTCTTCAAACCTACGGGTGCAATCGTAGTCCGATTGACCCCCACTTCAAGCGAATTATTGGGTGAGAACTCATGAAAGCGTTTCCATTTCACCCATAGGGGTGATTTCTAGCGTGAGAACGAACGAAAAAGACGAAACGCAAACAAAAAGAAAACGCGGAAGTCTCCCTCCGCGTTCCTAAGATCCTATAAGGAATAATAAGATAAGGTTAATTGCAGACGAAGGTGATGGTGATCGCATCGAAAGTAAGATCAGCATCAGTAACGGCGAAGCTAAACGATAGAGCATCGAAACCAGCTCCGTCGGCACTGTAGTCGGTCTTATCGGCTAATGTACCCGTAACGGGGGTGAAGCTTTGGGCCGTCGTCCAGTCAGACCCATCATACCAAGTGATACCCCAGGCCTTTCCCCCAAAGTTCACACCGGAGAAAGAAATACGGGCTAAGGAGTAATTGGCGTCGCTGGTGGTAAGAAAGTTCAGGTTAATGCGCTTGGCGAGACTAAATCCTTTGCCCGTCTGAGCCGCCGTAAAGTCCAAGGTTCCCGTCGTGACCCCACTGCCATTGGTGAAGACCCTTTTGGAAGCTCCAGTTGCGACTTGGCTCCGATCGACGGTATAAGAGAAAGACTCTCCGCTCGTCATCGCAGCCCTGAAGGCTAAGTTGCTATTCCCCAAGGCCACACTGGTAATCACCAAACCGATCGATAAGCCAATAGCAAAGACATACCCTGTAAATGTTCTTTTGTTCATCATAATGGGGGTATTATCTCAAAAGGCCCCCTGACAATAAAGAGAATATTAAAGTATCTAAAAGAGTTCTTTAGCGTTTCTTTAGCCTGAGGTAGAGGGGAATCTCATCAAGGCTGTGACCCTATTCCCCTCTCCGAAGGCCCCCGCGTTCAAAATCTGATCGCCCCTCTCTTTATCCTTAATCAAAGGAGCGATTTATGGCCAAAGAAAATCGACGATTTTGTTGTCAGCCTGCGGAAGAGGAACGTTGCGTCACCCTCTTACAAACGTATGGCTGGAAAATAGCACACCGTCAGGAAGTTTTTGATTCGCATGAGGTCTTTGATGGCAGCAGTTCTTTTTCAAATGGCTGGGTGGGCGGCGGAACGGTCTATACCCACGAGGAAGTGGTTAACTACATCTCGTTCTTGCTGGAGCGGGATCTTGGTACTCCCAAGAGTCAGGCGTTAGCGGAATTGGAGCGGCAACGGGTGAGCGCTTGGGAAAGATATCAAGCCACCTTCCAAGGGGAGCAGCGAGCAAAGGTGGCTAAAAAGAAAAGCAGCAAAGAGATCGACCACATGGGAGTCTGGGGTGCCATTCTTCTTACCATCGGGGTGATGTTCCTCGTGATTGGATTTGTCAATGAAATCACCCCCTTGATTGTGTTTGGTTTTCTCGCGGCCGTGCCGGGTGCGGGTCTCTTCGTTGCCGCGATCGTCCGTAGCGTCCTATACTCCCAGCGCCCCATTCCAAAAGACATGGCCGCTGAAGCCCAGCGAAAGCAGATTTTGTCCGAGATATCTAACCTTGATGCCCAAGCCTTGAAGATTTCAGAAACTAGGGAAATTCCCGCCCCCACCAAGAGCGATCCCAAATCCCAATTGGAAAAGCTAAAGAGCCTTCATGATGAAGGGATCCTGACGGACAAGGAATACGAAGCCAAGCGAAAAGCCCTTGTCGAAAAATTGTAATCATATCTCGAGTTTCCTTGGATAATGGTTTGTGGAGGTTTGTTAACATGAGCCGAACGGATCGAATCGTCGTTAATGATAAGGATGGAAACCTAGTTTGGCTTCCCCTTCACGCGATGCTTAAAATGACAAAGGAAAAAGACGGGAAATATTACTTCTATCTGATCAACGGGGAAAAATACGAGATTAGTCATGACCTTGCCTCAGCGATTGAATCCCATCTTGAAAACGGCTTTTGAACCGTTAACCGTCGTTCAATTTACTAAACCCGCAGCATCTGAAATAGTCGCCCTTTGTTTATCTTTTGCTGCGTTTGACTTAACATTATTTCTGGTATGGACGGCCGTAAATTAACTGAATCTGAAATTGTTGCTTTAGGCAAAGCCACCATTGGCAAAACCTTTAACGAGCTCGGATATCAAGCTTGGGCAGCCAACAATTCCGGTGGAAAAGGCTCACTTGGAGAGTTCGTTGAAGAGTGCGTCTATGGTTACGCCAAGAACTCCGCTCATGAAGCCGACTTTAAGGATGCCGGGATCGAGCTGAAGGTCACGGGGTGCCGTTTTAAGAACGAAAAAGATATTTGGATTGCTAAGGAACGTCTGGTTCTTTGCATGATTAACTATTTAAACGACTATCAGTTCGCGTTTGAGCAAAGCCCAATGTGGGAGAAGAGCAAAAAGATTTTTGCCATCTTCTATCAGTACAACGATAGTAACAAAGAAGATGTAGGCCGCTTTAGGATAATCGACGCCAGACTTCTTTCTTTCAGCGATGAAGACATCGAAGTCATCAAGGAAGACTATAACAAAATCATCAATAAAATCCGGCAAGGTGTTGCCGACACTATTTCAGAAGGCGACACTAACTACCTCGCCGCCTGTACCAAAGGTGCTACCGCCAATACCAGTTGGACTGAGCAGCCATTTGGAGAAGAGCAAGCGAAGAGACGGGCTTGGAGTTACAAGCCCAGCTTTATGAGCCGGAAGGTCAACGAATGGTTTGGCGACCAGAAACCAGAAAGCATCATTTCTGATCCGGCTCAAATCAGCCGTTATTCCTTGGAGGGGGCAATCATGAATAAAACCGATGAGTATATTGGAATGAAACGTTCTGACTTGGTGGCCCGCTTTGGGATTGAGGCCAATCAAAAACAGCTAAACCGTTCCCTTTTGAACAAGATGCTCGGAATCACAGGAAAAGCCGATAGTACTAACGAAATCAGTGCCTCTGACATCATCATTAAAACCGTCACTCTCGAGCCCGACGGAACGCCGCAGGAGCACATGTCGTTCCCCTATTTTGACTTTGTCGATTTGGTCTCCACTCCTTTTGAAGAATCAAGGATTTACGAACTCTGGTCCAACCACACTTTCCTTTTTGTCTTATGGCAGAAAGAAGCGAAGGGCAAAAAGCAGGAAGAAATATTTAAAGGCCTGAAGTTCTGGAAGATGGCTTACACTGATTTGATGGGCCCGTGCAAAAAGATGTATGAAGAGACAGCCAAAATGCTTTCAGAAGGCACCGCACTTTATTATGACGAGAAGCATCGCGTCAGAAACCATTTTCCTAAACCAGGTTCAAATGGCGTTTGCCACGTTAGACCTCACGGAAGGGACGGAAGTGATACTTCGATGCTGCCGGTGATTGACAAAGCAACCGGGCTCGACCGGACAACAAAACAAGGATTTTGGTTGGATCGGGATTACGTCCGATTCGCCATCAAATAACCATGGATATCGACAACAAGAAGATTCTGATCAACCACAAAATCACCCGAGCAGAACGTCATGAGCACGCTCTGACCATCGATGCGGTTTACTGTGCCGATAAAGACCAAGCAAAAACATTAAAAGGCGAGGTCATGTCGAAACTTCTTGGTGTTGGAAACGCTGGAGGTTTCCGTATTTGCGGGCCGGTTGCCCAGCCGAAGTTCATCATGATTTTTACTTCGGGTGAAGACATCTACTGGCGTGATCAAATCGATAACGCTCTCGGAATTTTCCTTTATTATGGCGACAACAAAACGCCAGGTCGAAGTTTGACGGATACCAAAAAGCAAGGAAACCAAATTCTTGAGACCATTTTCGGCTTTGCCTATTCGGAGAAGCTTGAAATTCGGAAGAAGATCCCGCCCATTTTCATCTTCAAGAAAGTGGAAGGACGCGACGTCAAATTTTTAGGCTTGGCCGTTCCTGGAATTCAGCGGAAAGACAAGAAAGAATGGCTCACTGCGGTCTGGGGCGTCACGAAAAGTGGTGACCGTTTCCAGAATTATCGGGCCCTATTTACTGTTTTGGATACATCAGAGGGCAGCTCTCTCCAGCCAGGCGCCGATATCAATTTAGCTTGGCTAAACGACATTGAAGATGGCAAGGCCTACGAAAGCGGATACGCCCCAAACGAGTGGAAAAACTATATCGATGACCGAAATTACAAAGCCCTCATTTGCACCGGGCCTCAAGTTGCGAAAACACGGGAAGAACAGCTCCCTTCCGACCCGGAAGGAATCGCGATGCTTCAAACTATTCACGATTACTTTAACGGCAAAGATCATGGCTATTCCTTCGAACCTTTCGCCAACGACTTTACCCGATCGATGAACAGTCGAATTGCTTCCCTTATCACCACCCGTCCTTATCAAGACGGAGGAGTTGACGGAATCGGAACTTATCGTCTATTCTCGAACGCTGAAAATGACGTCTTCGTCGACTTCTTTCTCCAAGCAAAGTGCTACGGAGTCAATGATGCGGTCGGTGTGAGCGATATGGCCCGTTTAATCTCAAGAATTCGGGACCGCCAGTTTGGAATTATGTTCACCACTTCCTACATCGGGAGGCAAGCTTACGAAGAGCTCATTCACGATAAGCACCCCATCATTCTAATCACAGGTAAAAACATCGTCGAATTTATACGTGGCGCTCTCGATATTGAAAGCAAGGATAGCCTTGCCGCCTGGTTAAAGAAACGTTATTAATGCTGATTCTCGGCGTCGATTAAATCGCTGATTCTTTTTCCTAAACTCGAGATAATGCCGCAAACGAGAGCGTTTCCCGCAATGAAGTAACGCCATTTCGGGCTCATACCCGTGTTGGTCCAGTTATCTGGAAATTCATCAAGTCTTTCGCATTCAACCGGAGTGAGAATCCGATATTTTTTCGACTTCGGATCCAAAATGAAATGGGTAGAACGGTTGGTGCTGCCTTCGCTGGTGAGCATCGTACGAGAAGGTTCGTTCAATTTATCGGGAAAAGGAATCGGCCCTTCCGAATAATAGTATTGATGGCCGTTTTTAGCCGTGCGGAGAATGTGCTTGGCTCCCTTTAAATAACGGAACTTTTCAACATTAACGTGATAGCATTTCTCTAAAACATTATCGGGATCAAGGACGGAACCGAGAGTCTTCTTAGGCCCTTTGAATGCGGAAACTGGTTTCGCAGTAATGATTTTACCGGCGCTCATTACGCCAGCTCCTTCGAATTTGAAGGCAAAGTGATCTGAGATTTCAACCAAGGTCGGGTAGTCTGTTCCTAAAACATCGCCTTGTCTTACCTTTGTCCCCAAAGTAATCGGGAAGTCCTCGGTAAAAATCGTGGACGACTTCAGTACTTCTTCCGGAGTCTTGCTTTTCAAAGCTTTCGTGAGAGCTTTATAGCACTTTGTTGTTTTGTAGCAAGCAAAAATGAAGGTGCGACGGCGGCGCTGCGGATGTCCGAATTCCCCAGCGTTAATTACGCGCCATTCCACCGCATATCCCTCTTCGGCGAAGCAGCGAAGCATAATGCCAAAATCACGTCCTCTTTGTTTTGAGGGGGACTTTAATAAGCGGTCAACATTTTCGAGGAGGACAAACTTCGGATGTTTAGCCGAAAGGATATCCTTAATCTGCCACCACAAGACACCTTTTTTACCTTCAATTCCTTTTTCCATCGAAAGCGAACGGGCCACAGAATAGTCTTGGCACGGGAATCCACCAACAAGAAGAGTGTGATTTGGGATTTTCTTTTTATCGACCGTTCCAATGTCTTCATTGGAAGCGTTGTCTTTTCCAAAGCGAAGAGCATAGCAGCCAAAGGCTTCTTGAACTTTTGCCCCCGGTTCCCACTGGTTTGCCCAGACAAAATCAAACGGGCCGTTTTCAATGGCACGCCCCTTTTCATCGAATGTTTTTACGTTATTCAAGCCGACGTGAAAGCCGCCAACGCCGGCGAAGAGTTCAACAACAGTTTTATCCATAGGTTTTCCTGCCATTAACTATAGATAGTTATAGCGGACTATTCAAGATCGATCAAGAAAAATCGGCAATCTTTGTATCCGCATCTGATTTAAAGCCCCAAATAGTCTTTACTATTTGAAGTTAAATGCTTTTATAATACCAATTAATGGATTCGAACCAACTGACGTGGATGATATTCGGTTGTGCTGTTTTGGCCATTGCCCTTTCAATCATCGTTGTCAAGACAGTGAAATCTGTCCATCGTCAAAATGTCATCACGCATTCCCGACTTTACTTATGGTGCGTGCGAGCCAAAGAAACCGCCAATATCAAACGAAATTACAAGCATCAGATTCCGGCTGTCTTTTTTGTCAATTCTTTGCGTTCCGCGAAATCATTTGATTTTGACGTAGCCTTTAAAAAAGCGGTGGCTATGGACCGTGAAGCTTTGGTTACGGCTTTCCTTCTTCACCGCCAAAACGAAGTTTCGTATGAGGCTTACGAGAAAGCTAAGAAAATAGCAGTACGACAACTCAGAGCTCGACCTGAAGATGCAAAAAAGGCCCATGTTTCCTTTAAAAATTATAGGAAGATTGAGGCTGAGTTGCTGGCCACTTCTGCAGTCCAACCCGATCGCGAACCCATTAGCCTTTCAGTAAAGGTCAGCTATACCAGTCCGGCCGGAAGGTCCCATTACGAATACGCAGTTTCCTATAAAGAAGCTCAGATTTTTGAATACATCAAAGACCCGTGCATAGGCAAAAGCTTTTCAGCCCCAAGTCTAGATTTTGGAATGCTCCAAGTCGAAACAGAAAAAGCTCCTCAGCCTGAGAAAGTGGACAGAGTTCAAACTCCGGAAAATTTTCCCAAAGAAGTCTCAAAAACGAAGCCGTCTACCCACTCCGCTACTTCCCCCGCCCCTGTCGTTTCAGAGACAGCCTCTAATATTTTGAGTGAGACCGTCACTTTCAAGCAAGAGACTAAGCCTACGGTCACGAAAGCGCCGACGTCCGAAATCACTTCCAAGGATTCGATTGCGCAATCAAGAAGAAGTTCGCCTACCTTTTCAGGAAGCCAACTTCTGTTAAGAACCGAGGAGGGCTTCTTCACGAAGGTCGGCTACCGAGACGCTTTCGTATTTTCCCGGAAGCAGTCTGATTACGGAATTAACTGGCGAGACGCTCCAGAGCAAAGCAAATATGAGTTCGAAACATTCTTGGCTAAAATGGCCCAGGATTTTGTAAATACAGAATACCCCGCTAATGCCTTCTCGATTTCTTATGAGTCTCTGTTAAAGCATTTCTACGAAGCACTGATGTGCGATGATCTCAACGAAGCAGATCTTCGTTCGATATTTCCACCCACCACTACGTCTTTCCGCACATATCTAACGAAGGACGACATCGCCTGTCGGATCAACAGCAATCAGACAAAAAGCAACCGGAAGGCCGGAGCTTTAAAGACAAAAGTCTTGCCCTCTGAGTCCGCCCCAGTCGCCACCGCCATTCCGTTACCCGTTTCTCCAGTGGCAAGTAAGTCCAGTGCCACTCCTTCGCTTTCATATTCCATCAATGGCAACATTTTTTCATCGGAATCCTGGGGCCAAGGCCGTTTAATTTATCGAACCAAAACCGGATACTTTCTGGTTTTGGGAAAAGACGATTCGTTCGTTTTCTTTCCAATCAATCTAGTTCAGGGGCCACAGAATTGGAAAGAAGCCGACGAGCCTTCTTTAAAAGCAATTAAAAGATACCTCGCAAGCGTTTGCCTCGACGTGTTTGGTCGAAGCTGTGACGCTTCACTCCGCTCTGCCTCACCAGAAGACTTAGCCCGAGAAGTCAATCACCATTTCTCCACGTTGGCTTTCAGCTACCGAGATATTCTTGAAATCGTCTGTGATGGCCACCCGTTTAACCTTGTAACAATTCAAGACATCTGCAAAGTAGCCGAGATGCCACTTCCGGCTGCTCCTGCCCAAGGTGAGGCCTCGCCGAGCTCTTCTGTTCGAGAAAAAAACGAGCCAGCTCCCTCTTCGCCGGTGATCCAAGTAAGTTCGAACGCCTCCGAAAAGAAAGCCAAGCCCGAGCGAATACTGGCCGCTCCTTATTATTCTTACAAGCATGCCATCGCACTTCTTCAAGACGCCGGAATTTCTCCCTCTTCCTTTGAAGCAGGCCACGAGCTTAACCGTTTTCGTTATTTTGCCAAAGATGGTTACCTTCTTGACTATAAGTACGATCGGCTCAGCGATTGCCTTTATGAAACTCAGATAGTTCAGGGCCATAAAGCCTCTTTTGAATACTCCAATCCAGAAAATCTCCCAGCCTATGAAAAGGCAGTAAAGACATTAGAAAATAACCTGATTCTTTTTAAGGACACCGGCATTTATTACACTACTTGTTTCGCCTATGAATCCCAGGGGGTCGGTCGCGTTCAGATCAACAATTTTGCTGTAACGATTCGGCAATTGTCTAAGCGAAAACAGTTTTTCTCTTATTTGACTATTCAGAAGGCCTTCGCTACAGACACAGTCATGAAGTTAATGGGAACGCCCGCTTTCATTGAACAAATCATCAACGCTAAATGCGACGTCAACAAGTTTTATCTTGATTACGAAGGAGGATCGTACCTCTATCGGGATAAAAACCTAGAAAATCCTGAAGAAGTCCTGATTGCTTCTTGCTTCAAAGGCCGCGCCGCTATCGAGATTTACGATGTTGCGGATGCTGTTTTAGAAACCTACGGTCTGGCTTATAATCTAGACAAGATTGTCAAAGACGCCAAGAAGACTTCTTTCTTCTATAGTGAGAGTTTGGAAAAGATTTATAAATCCAAGCAAGATTACCTTAAGGAGGTATACGGAAAATGAGAACGTATCCAGAAATCAACGTCGAGAAAGATTGCATTAAAGAGTCAACTCGTCCATCACCCTGGGATGGCATTTCTCGTGAAGTCTACCGGGTCCCACTCCGTCTTCTTCACTACAACATCGATAATGGCCGTATTGCCACTTGGGTCAGTGGCTATCGTAGTGACACAACTCTTCCTTCGCTCGACGACCTCCCAGTCGACAAGTTCAACGACGTTATTGGCGACTTCATCAAGCGTTCTTCTAGCAGCGACGTGTATAACCGCACTTATCGAGACATCGGGAAAAAAGGCCAGCTTGTTGTTGGAGCCATCCTTGCTGATGGAACGGTTGTGGCCGGCAATCGCCGTTTCACTGTTTTGCGTCAATTGGTCGCCGAGGGCGAAGACAAAGACAAGTTTGGCTATTTCCTTTGCAACATTTATCCCCTACCGAAGAATGCCGAAGAGAAAAACCAAATCAAGCGTCTCGAAACCTTGACTCAATTCAACGAAGATTCGCCCGTCCCTTATAGCCCTATCGACAAGCTCGTCGACATCTATCACAACGTGAAAGATTGCACCCCTAGTGGACAGTATTCGTCTCTTGAGTATTCTAAACTTTTGAATGTTACTCCCGGAGCGATGAGGGATTTAGTCTCTCGGGCGAAAATTCTGGTCGACTATCTCGACTACATTCACAAACCCGGCAACTATGATATTGCCAGAAAAGATGCCTTAGATGGCCCGATTGCCGAGCTGGCAAGACTTTCCAAAAAAGTCGGCACAACCACCTGGACTGAAATCAAACATACTTTCTATCATCGGATGTGGAATCTGGAGAACAAAGGCGGCGACCGAACTCGAGAAATTCGGAAACTTATCCGCTCTTATGATTCCGACCCCATCGGCTTCAGAGGCCTCATGGACCAGAATGACGAAGAAGAACTCGCAAACGACGCCAGTCAGCTTGGAGTCAATCCCGCAAGCCAATCTTCACCAGTTGCTCCATCGAGCAGTTCTAATTTTGACGTAGCAGTCGATAGCTATCAGGCGAAGGCCAGCAACGCCAGCGCTAAACGGGAACCGATCGATCATCTTCATGACGCTTACGAGGCACTAATGAAGGTTGATACGGACGCCTTCTCCTATATGGAAGGCATCGATCAGCAATCCTTTAGAGATGCCCTATCAAAGGTGCGAATTATGATTGATAACATCGATGCTGCCACTCAGAAAAAATGAAACTGAAGGATCTCCATTTTAAACCGATTTATAATTCGATAACTGAGGACGTCATCGAAGAATTTTACCGCCCTGCTCTGGCATGCAGTCGCGTCTATAAACGGGCCTCGGCCTACTTTGATTCAAACATCCTGTCTCTTTATTCTTCCGGACTTGAAAGCCTCGTCGAAAAGAAGGGCCATGTTTATTTCGTATTTTCCGACGACATTCCCGAAAAAGACTTTGAGCTCATGAAGCAGGGCTACGCCAACCGGAACCTCATTGAAAAATCTTTACTCGATCGAGTTACAACGAGTGCCCCCACTCCCGGGCTATGCAACTTAGCTTATTTAATCTCAATCGGCGTCGTCGACATTAAAATCGCATTCTCAAGCACCGGAATCTTTCATGATAAATTCGGTCTAGTTTATGACGAGAACGACGTGATGTGCTTCCGCGGCTCGAACAACGAAACCGCCGCTTCTGCCGTCAAGAATTTTGAAAGCTTTGTGACAACATGCTCTTGGGATGCTTCCGATCGAGAGAAAAGCATCATCGCGGAAACTGAAAAGGAATTCGATGACCTCTGGAATGACCGTTATCCTCGGACTGTCGTTTTGTCGATTCCGGAGGCAGTCAAAGCGAAGATTGTTTCTTACAGTCAAGGCAAGATGATTTTGAATACGCCAATCAAAGAGAACTGTCTGACTCTTTCTCTCGACGAAAATAAGCAAATTATCGCCTATAACAACTTGGATAATCCGAAGTTGTATTCCGCGGCTTCGTCTTTCTTTTCAGGTCACATTTCGCCCTATATTGAAAAGCAAACTGAAAAGATCATCGTCTTTTCCCGTAGTTTATCGATACCCCTAGCCGATGCCTTAATTGGTAACACTAAGAAATTGGCCGACTTTTTTCATTTCAATCTTTATATCGACCCCATTCTCATCAGTCATCTTGACGAATACCGTTTGAAGATGGAAAACCTGAGAAATCTTGGGGTAGCCATTAAACGGAAAAGCGAGCTATTGCTCCCCAGCTTTGAACAATTTAAAAAAGAGCTTCAGCCCTTGATGGCTCGCCCCCTTATGGAAGAGCAACTGTGGGGCGCCTTTCACATTGTGAATATGAAGCGCTCAGCCAACTTCTCAGTCCCTGGCGCTGGCAAAACCTCTATCGTTCTCGGAGCTTACGCCTATCTTGAAAGCCGAGGTTTAATCAATCGAATCGTTATGGTTGGTCCGCTAAACTCCTTCCGGTCATGGAAGGGGGAGTTTAAAGAGTGCTTTGGTGACAAAAAACCGTTGAGGGTTTTTGATTATCAGCTTCAAGTCGCCGGTCAAGCTTCGAAACGCTTCGACTCGATTGTCTATCAAGCCAAAAACTGCAATCTTGTTCTTATTAACTACGAGTCTCTTCCGAATAACGTCGAGGCTTTGAGCCGTCTTATCGATGACCGGACCATGTTGGTATTTGACGAAGTCCACCGAGTGAAAGGTGTCGAAGGAATTCGAGCTGCCTCGGCCTTATCTCTTTGCCGCTACAGTTCAGCCAATTATCGGGTTGTTCTGACCGGGACGCCGATCCCAAATGGTTACCAAGATACCTACAATTTTCTTCACATCCTTTTCCCTGATCAATACGAGTCCGTTTTTACCTATTCAGTTCCGGAGCTTTCTAAGTGCGATCACGACGTCTACACTCGTCGCGATTTTAACGATAAAATCTTCCCTTTCTTCTGCATTACGACGAAGGAAATGCTTCAAGTCCCACCAGCTGATCCTGACGACTTCAAGACAGGTTATTGCCTAGCAGATAAAAACGACGAAAAGCTTTATGAGATTGTCCGACGCGTCTGCGGAGACAACCCTCTGCTCATGTATGTCCGTCTTATGCAAGCCAGCTGCAACCCGGCTTTGATATTAAAAGATGTAGACCCCGAGATGTTCGATGAATTCTACGACCCCGATGACACCATTTCAGATTCTGGCGAATTCTCCTCCGCTTTTAAAAAAGCTTCAAAGAAGAGCAAGCCAGCTTTCACACCAGACGATCGCTTCTACGTTGAAAACTTCGGTATGACCGCGAAGTTCTACAAAGGTATCGATATCATCAAGTCCGAGATTCTCCAAGGCCACAACGTCATCGCCTGGGGCATCTTCATTTCGACTCTGGAACGAATTAAGCATGAACTAAGACGTCAAGGCATCTCATGCGAAGTCATCGACGGCGGAGTTCCTTTAGCAGACCGTGAAGCCATCCTCGACAGTTTCCAAAGCGGTGAAATCCAAGTTTTGATTGCTAACCCGGCCACGCTAGCCGAGTCGGTTTCACTTCACAAAAATTGTCACGTTGCCATCTACTTTGAATACTCCTTCAACCTCGTTCACATGTTACAGAGCAAGGATAGAATTCATCGTCTCGGTTTGCCTGCCGGAACAAAAACCCATTATTACTTCATGATAATGGACAATCCTCAGGCTGAATTTCAATGCATCGATATGAAGATTCTTTTGCGGCTTGCCAAAAAAGCAGAGCTTCAAAAGCAGGCAGTCACGAATGACCAAGTCTCCTTCGTTCCAACGAACTTGGAAGAGGAAATCGCCGATTTGATTAAGTAAAGTGTCTATCGTTCTATCGTTTCGTGATGCTCGTCATTTCGAATTCCGTAATTTTGGACAAATCGGCAGGCCTGAATCATGTCGTCTTTGATTTCAACATCGACATCTGATTCTGAATAGTAATCGTAACTTCTTGGAATAAGATAGACGCAATCACGTTTCCCGTTTTTAAAGCAGAAGACAATTCCAAAGCAGTTAATCCGGTCCACTTGCCGGAAAGTATTCTCGTCCATAATCACGCCGAAGCCAAAGAGACCAGCAATCGCTCCAGCCGCTAAAGCACTGCCACGATTGATGTTGCTTCGGCCATCCGCTTTCATGTGAAAAGAGTTCACGCTTGCTAAGGGATAAGTTCGCCACCCTTTAACTTGATCATAGAGTTTTACCACCCAAACTTTCTTTTCTAGAAAGAAGCCGATGGAGGCTTTGAAATCCCCAATGAAAACATCAATTTGTCCCTGGCTGTTCCCGTTATCGTAGAAATTGTGCATAGATTTATCCTCTAAAAGGATTTTATTCGGACCCGCGCTCAATTTTTGATTGGGGTCTCTACTAAGATGAAGATTGTTCTGGGAATTGGGGGTATTGAAACGTGGCATACATCGCCTTGCTCGTCGCTGTTTTGTTCTTAATCGGTTGGCTTCTTAAGAAGACCTTTTTCGGATAAAAAAAGGAGGAATCACATCACCATGTTTTGCATTATTGTCATCGCTTTCTTCACCATCATGTTTTTACTCGGCAAATAAACCTCGTTCTATCAGCCGTCCCCTCTAGGGGTTTACAATATTTCTCAAGATGTCCTCGCTTGGCAGTTTCGTTAGTTCACGTCGAAAAACTCTCGGCCTCACTCAGCAGAATCTCGCCGAGTCTTTAGGCTACACCGTCCAAGCGATCAGCAAGTTCGAGAATGGCCAAAGCGAGATGGATCTTTCTTCGCTTCCGGAGCTCGCCAAAGCCTTAGGGCTATCGCTCGATGATCTCTTCCATGAAAAGAATGGAAGTTCCAGCCCATGTTCGCTCCACTACGACCAAGGGATTCTTTCCAAGAACTTGGCCTATCTTCGTCTTAATAAGAACCTGACCCAAGAAGAAGTCGCCGAAGCGGTCCATGTCTCCAAACGTTCCATCGCGAACTATGAAGCCGGGGCATCCGCTCCAACCCCCACTACCATCCTTTATTACTTAACGAGCTTCCAAATCGATGCCGATCAGCTTTTTGGAACCGTCCTTAGTCCTACTCCTATTCCTACTGCCCCCAAGAAGGCATCCAAGAAACCTTGGATCATGCTTCTCGCGGTGTTGCTGGTTTTAGGTCTTGCGACGGGGATCGGGGTCCCTCTCATTCTTAACGCCCAGAAAGAAAAAGGGGGCTCGTCCGCCTCCAGCTCGTATCCTAGCTCGTACACCACATCCTCGGTGATGACTTCATCCGCTTCCAGCTCCTTCATTTCCACCACTTCAGTCTCCGCTTCGAATAGCGCGTTCTCTGGTCTAAACTCCTTCCAGCTTCTTCACGAAGGAAAGTCGAATGAGATTTTGACTCCCGGGACCTATAAGGTGAGTGTCCTCACTGACCCCACGAACTATTTCCAGAATCAAGGAATTGACCTCGGCTGGTCTTGGACCCTCAGTAAGACTGGAGTCACTCTATCGCCCGTCACTGACCCCTATGGCGAACAAAGCATCGTGATTGATTCCAGTGCCATTCACGGGGAACAAGCTATCCTCACCGTCTCCGCCGTTTCAAGTGGGTCTCTGGTGAGTGCATCCTATACCCTCACCATCAATAACCCAACTTCGGAAATTGATCCTGTCCATTTCCCAGGGGTCGAATATTTCTATTTGACCTACAAGGGAGAGCCTTCGGCGTCTTTAGCTCCGGGTACTTATACGATCGACGTGGTGATTGGGCCAACCCATCCGGATTTTTCAAACGGCTACGCCTTTGGCCAGATTAGTTTCCCCACCAATATCACTGGGGCCAGCACCAAGGTCGCCTTTGAATCGATCTCGCTATGGATTTCCCCTAACTGCGCCGACGGCCTCAAAGTGACGGTCCGAGCGAGCTTAGCGGAGACCTCAACCCAAGTTCATTTCTCCAGCAGCCCCGACTTCATTGTGACGGTGGTGAATCCCGGCGGCAGTTAATCTTCTTTGCGTTTCCTTTCATCTATCCTGCATCAAAAACTGAACGGGTTGATATCGACCCGTTCTCTTTTTGCTTATGGTGTAAGTGTCCTATAGGAAAGAAGCGAGGCTACCTCGTTTCTAAGATGATCATCTCCTTCTCAAAATCAAAGGAGATACCTGTTCTATTATGCATACCACCAAGACCCAAGCCGTCCTTTATCTTTTGGACTTGTTCCGTAAACAAGGTTACGTCAATAAGGCCGACTTCCTTTCGCTCATCCCCGTGAGCGAAGTCACGTTCCGCCGCTACATCAATGAGCTTCGTTGCTACGCCAGCAACTTCAATCTTTATTTTGAAATTACCTACGATCCTCAAGACGGGGTCTACCGTCTAGCGGACCCGCTACAAAACTGAGCGGGTTCCCTTCTAGACTTAAAACCAAATAAGTTGCTCCGTCTTCCTCCATAAAGACTCCGCAAAAAGGATAAAAGACCTTTGACACGCCTTAGAACCGTCTGGTTCAGCAGGCTGTCGTTCCTCAGGAACAGGGAGACTTCGTGAGGCTTTCCCTCGACGACCTAAAACTTTTTCGGTCCAAACACCAAATCCAAGGCTATATAAAGGTGAAGGAGGTTCAAAACCGACAATGGCCTTGACCTTATCCCGATCCGCCAAACTTGGATTTAACCATAATCTATTTGAAGAACATTATGGTTATATTTATAATGACTTTATGACGTACACTTACCCGGAAGCCTTAAAACGCTTTGGCTCCTACTATCGCATTAAAAGAGCGATGGCCGAAGGAAAGCTTTATTCGTGGGGCCATGGGTTATATTCCGAGGAAAAGCCCCGGCGCGATGAAGTCACGATCGCTCTTGCTCACCCCAAAATGATCTTCACGCTCGAAAGCGCATTCTATCTTTATGGCTTCACCGACGTGATTCCCGAAGTCTATACCCTCGCGAGTCCATTAGGTTACACCTGGCTTAAGGAAAAAGACATTCGCCAGAACTTCCAAAAGAAGGGCCTCTTCCCGCTAGGGGCAAGCCATTTAGACCTCGCGAATGGAACCATTCGAATTTATGATAAAGAACGGCTACTGATCGAGCTCTTCCGTTACCAGAAACGCTTTCCCTATGATTATTACAAAGGCATCATTGCCGCCTATCGGAAGCAAGCTCCCACTCTCGACACGATTAAGTTAGCGGATTACGTTACCCACTTCGCCCATGGCGACGCTCTTCTTAAGCGGATTCTCCGCGAGGTGTTCTAAGCCGCGCTTGATCAAAAAGGACGAAACGCCGGTTTCACCCTATTGATATCATCGCTTTATTACAAAAAAACGGGGAATACCTTTGATCTAAGATTTGACAAGTTTTTGAACAAGTTAGACCTATTTTTAGACAAGTTAGAAATAGAGGGGGAGTTGGGTCCTGATAGATGAAGGGCGATCGAGTTGCTCCGTCTTCCTTCCTGAAGACTCCGCAAAAAGGATGAAAGGCCTTTGATGCACCTTAGAAGCGTCGGCTCCAATGGGAGCATTGCCCCATCGCGGGCATATTGGCTCCCTTCATCCCACCGCCACTACAAAGGGCGTGTTCACCGTTACTATAGGTGATGAGATTCCCGAGAGCGTTTCCTTTCGAGGATCCACACCAATGGGAGCAAGTCGCGCAGCAGCGATAGGATGAAGGTAAAGTGGCCATAAGAGTTCTCTCCTTGCTTATTTTTCTAGTATAGCCCCTTCTCGCCCTTCTTAACGTTTCTTCATCCTAAAGGAGGGAACAAAACGCCCCATTTTTCCTATTGACGGGATTCTATTCGTAGCGGCAGGGTGCTGAGTCCTAAACTAAGGTATCCCAAAAGGAAACTTAACCCCGATGAAGAAACAACAATTCTGGATCGAAGCGGACTAACCTCGATAAAGCGGACGCCATCTCGCAATGGGGGACCAACTGGACCGATCAATTCCTAACGGGCGTTGCCATCGTCGATGAGGTCAACTCCTAAAGCCTCTTTGCTTTAACTCACTTCCAAGGAAGACGTTAAGGAACCTCCCTCCCCTAACGTCTTTTTTAGTTCCTTTCTCTTGGCACGGGCGTTGGCCTCTTTTGTACTTACTTTATTTCGTAACTCTTTCTTTTGAAATCCTTTTGTATTATTCTAGGGACATGAAAACCTGGCCCATTCTTTTTGGTTATGCCGACGTGAGGGCCGAATTCCCTCATCAGAAAACCTTTGAAAGCTTTTTAAGGCGGGCCTTAAAGCAAGGACGGATCACCCAGATCAAAAAAGGCCTCTATGGCCTCAATAACCCCAGCGATGGTTCTCTTCTTGCTTCCCCTTATCAAATCGCTTGCCGCCTGAGCCCCACCGCTTTCATCACCGGGCATTTCGCTTTAGCCTATTATGGCTTAGCCGAGCAATCCTTTCGTAGCGACTATAGTGTCGCGTCTCTCACCGCGTTTCGTTCCGTGACGCTTCAAGGGGCGAGTTACCGTTATGTTCCCGCCAAAGATCTTCTTGGAGTCAAGGACCGTCTTAAGGAAGAAGGGATCCGGGTGGTCAGTAAGGAACGGCTCATGATTGAGGGGTGCGAGAAGCTAGGCCGGGTCGGAGGCTACGAAGAGCTGACCCACGCGATCACGCTTTGCCACGATCTCGATGAAGCGGCTTTGCTCGCCTTGCTATCGGCCCGGAAACAGAATCTTCTTTTTCTCAAAGTGGGTTATCTCCTTGAAACGTACTATTCTTCGGATATTTCCGAGGCTTTTCTCCAGGAATGTTTAACCCATCGTTCTCCGAAAAAATATTATTTTGCGTCGAAACCCGGTTTCGGGGGCTATATAAAAAAGTGGAACCTCATCGTTCCCTTAAAAAAGGATAACAGCCCCCATGAACTACTCTAAATCCTATCTCCATTCGCTTTTGCTTCAGCGTCCCTTTCTCGATGCGAACCTCGAAAAGGTCTTGCGACTTTCGTCTATTTTGGACGACCTCTTCACCGACCCCCGGTTTTCCTCAAAGCTCGTGCTCAAAGGAGGGACGGCTATCGCTCTTTGCTTTAGCGGGCTTAAGCGCCTTTCCGTCGATATCGATTTAGATTACGTGGGTTCACTTGATCCGAACCTGGCCCTTCAGGACCGATCAGAGATTTTGAGCAAGATGGAGAATCACCTGATCGATGAAGGCTATCGCCCTATCCCCGCTCATCACGAATCCTACGCTTTATCCTCCCGGGCTTTCGCTTACCAAAATTCCAGCCGAAACAACGACATCATCAAGATTGAAATCAATTTCTTAGATCGGGTTCATCTGTTCCCATCGGTCCAGCGAACTTTCTCACTTTTTGGGCAAGAACATCACGTCATGGTTTTATCTCCCGAGGAACTCTTCGGCAGCAAAATTGCCGCCCTCTTTGATCGAACGAAGCCCCGTGATCTCTATGACCTCTGGCAGTTAACATTAAACCCGAAAGGGACCGACTCGGCTAAGCTACGGCTATGCTCACTCTTTTATCTTGTTCTTGACGACGTTTTTTTCGAGCCTCAGTCTCTTCTCTCACGCTTGGATACGCTCACTTACGCCGATATCCGAAGCGAGTTAAAGCCGGTCCTTAGCAAAGACGATCCTTTTGTCCTTGATACCGCTCGAAGCGAGGTGAAAGCCTTCTTGTCCTCATTACTGACCCTGAACGAAAAAGAAAGAGCCTTTCTATTTTCAGCCCGCCAAGGGAATTTTGACTTTTCCTTGCTCACCGAAGATAAAGGAGTTGAGGAGCGGATGAAAGACCATCCCCTTATCAAATGGAAGATTGCTCAGCGGAAAGCCCCTAGGTTTCCAAACGGGCATTAGTTTTATTTAATAGTTTTGATGGCTGGGGCTTTGGACGAGCGGATAAGCTTTTGGATGGGGACGCGAACGTGTCTTCTTTCCGCATAGGCGAGAAGCGCCCGTCTATCGTAAGAATAAGCCGTTAACATCGCCAAGACGATTTCCATCGACTCGTCCAAAGAGAAAAACTGACGAAGACCGCGATCAGCCAAAACATCGACGGCAAGTTTTTCTAGACTTATTTTACCATTTCTCTTTAGGAGCGGAGGTCGGCTGAACAAAGGAAAAATCACGATCGTATCCGTCTCCGAATAACGGGTGCGTTCTTCTAAAGAAGGATTAAAGAGGACCACGGCCTTCGGAAAAGACTTTTTCAAGATCTCGAAGACGTATTCCATGGTGCGGCGATCGACCTCCACCAGGACCGTAGGATGGGCAATGAGCTCATTCAGCCATTCGTTCAGATCGGAGGAATTGAACACGACAGAAGGCCCAATGTCTTTCGACTTTAATAAGGTTCGGCGAACGCGGTCCGTTAAGGGGTCGGCTTCGGGACCGTTATAGCGTAATAAGGGTCTTTTGGTGTAGGCATCAAACCCAGCACGGAAAAGAACCTGATTTTTTAAAAGGGCGGCGATCGTTAAAGAAAGATAACGGGAGGAATAATTGGGGTACTTTTCCAAAAGAACATTCAAAAGTTCCCGCCGAGAAAAGGGCTCTTTTTGAGGAAGATCGGAAGGACGGATTTTTAAAGAAAGGGATCCCATGAAGCCATTCTAGCATGATCGCCCGAATATACAAGTTGCCATTTTTATTTGTTTTTGGTTATTTATATATTTGATTGAATTTTGAAATAGAAATGTTTCTATCGGCTCTTTTTCGAATATTGAACTTGACAAACTTTTTATGTTTTTAAGGATTTCTTAACGCAAGTTTTCTCCCCTTCCAGCACATTTTTCAAGGGAGTTTTTGCCCTCTGCATCACATTTTTCAAGGGAGTTTTTGCCCTCGACGTCACATTTTTCAAGGCAGATTTCATCTTTAGCGGTCCATTTTGAGTGAAATTCACACCGTTCTTCGTCCCGCTTTATTCTCCCCCTCAAAGCCGGAATTCCTCCCCTATTCTTTTTTCCCGTGAAAAAGAAGAAGAGGACGAGTAGAACACCCCCGTCGTGTTAAGGAATGTTCAAAAATGAATAACGCTCAGAAAATCCATCAATTAAGTCTCTTCGCCCTCATCTCCGCCTTAGCGGTCGGTGGGGTCGCTGTCGCTTCTTATATCCAAGGGAGTAACCCGAGCTTCGTCGCGGGAACCCCGAGTGCAAAATCCTTGGTCTTTTCGGATGGAACGGACAGCGCGATTCCGCTCGTCCTCAAGAAGAACGTCGGAGAGATTCATGGTGGCATGATGACTGCGGCCGTTAGCACCGACAGCGGAACGATTCAGCTGGGCGCGGAACGCAAAAAAGACCCAGGAGTTTATGACTGCATCCTTGTCTGGGACGCTAACGCGATTAATAGCACCGTCACTTTCTTTGTTTCAGCCGTGAATATCACCAGTGTCGCCGTCTTAGCCGAAACCTCGTCTTATCCTGACGAATCCCACCGCACCCTGGCGTTTATCGGTTATCCCAATTCCTTAAGCTTTACCGAAGGCGCTGCGGTAACGGAAGCAAGTTTGACCGGATCCTTAGGGACTCCGACCGCCTATTCTTCAACCGTCACTCCGGGAAGTGGCAATACGAGCCTTGTCACTGCCTCGGGCTTTAGCAATGTGAAAACCATCGCCTTTAAGGTCACTGCAAAACAAATTGGCAATACGGCTCACTTCCAGCCCTTCACCGTGAACTGGGCTTGCTAAGGAACGATCCAACTTTTTATCTAAGGGCGAGAAGATCATCTTCTCGCCTTTTCTTTTTAAGACCAGAAGGCAAATCTAAGGGTATATTAAAGACAAGAAAGGGACATCTTCATTACTGTAACATGGTTATATTACAGTGTGTTATAGAGGCATAAATCCCCCAATGGAACATCTCGACCCAAAAGACCCTCTTCGAATCCCCCACCGCTTCGCCAATTGTTTTTGGGACGTCAACCTTGTAAGCCTAAGAATGGAGAATCTCCCCTTTGTGATCGCCCGGCTTTATGAGCGGGGCGGAAAAGAAGGAATCGCTTACGTTGAGATGACCTTCCCTAAAACCGAAATCTTACGAAGTATCAAAACTCGGCGGGACTTTTCGCCAAAGACCGCCGAGTTCTTAAGGGAACGTTATCGTCTTGATAAAGAAGACATGGCTTATTATCGCTTCGGGGGCGGTATGGACTGGAAACGGAACGATTAATGGTGCATACTAAATTTGTCTCAGGTGGAAATTGAGCGTGCGACCACGACGCGTCTAAGCTTCGGGCTTAGGCGGAGTCAGCGTTCGAGGGTGCCGCTATCCTCGGTGACAAATAAAAGACGCCAGCGATGGCGTCTTTTTGTTTGCCTAAAGGGAATCGGTACGCATGGGATTCCAAAAAAACAAGCTTGTTTTTGAGGGGAAAGAGATAACCTCGATTAGCTGACGGTCACGATAAAGCTTGTTCGACGCCCGATTTCATCTGGTTGAAGGCACTAATACTGACCGCACCGTCATAGCCGACCATCCCCTCAAAGTCGAAAAACCCGCCGAGGGAAACTTCCGATCCATTTGAAGGAGTAAAGGCCATCCCATTTTAGGATTAAGCGTAGCGTTAAAACGCCAATGAAAACAGAGGATAGATTGAAATGATCAGCAAATCCAAGTGAGGGTCATGCTGAGAATAGAGCAAGAAATGCTGGAACTCAGTATGCTCCCGCTCGTCTGAAATTTGAAAATAAGGTCATCGACTTCCCCGTCGCCTTTGCTATAAGCCCAATCCCAGGTTGCTTCGTGGCCTGTCGATATATCGCCCCAATTTTTCTCGAGGGTGCTCGCGCCCCGATGGCCCAAAAAGCCATAAAGGTCGAAGTTTTCGGTGGCGGATTGAGTCAAGTTTTTGTAACGAACCGAAAAGCTTTGGAGATTGTGAGCGAAGAACTCAAATTGAACGGTATACGTGCCAGGATTTTCTTTGGAAGACGTATGGGACATTAAGCCGAGAAAACCCATGCCACTATCGCCCGACAAAATGCTGCTTCCATCCGAAGAATGGTATTCGAACTCGGTCGAAACGTAGGAGCCAACGTTCCCACCCGTGATATTTTCGCTCGCGTCGTAGGAGCATTCCCGGAGCCAAGCATCCTGGGGGCGGTTATGATCAGCATCATAGGTGATGGAACGGGGCGAAGATACTGCGGCCACTGGACCTAAAGAAGTCCTCAGAAGCAAGGGCGTCGTCACCACAAAAGCGAGCCCAAGGAGAGCCACCGAAGTTAAAACCCAAAACCCTTCTCTTTTCATTTGACAAAGTTTAATACAAATGGTTGTCTCTTAGAAGAAATAGTTTTGAAAGGAAAAACTTTTTCCCGTTAAACCCGATCGCGGGTTTTGACTCAGGCCAAAAAGCGAATCTTCCTCAGCCGTTTTGCATTCCAATATCTTTAAGAGAAAAAATAGACCTAAACTTTTTCATCGGCTTGAATCAAAACGACGAGACCATAGATATAGCAAAAAAAGTTCGTGAGAAAACTCCCGTTTAAAGCCAAAAACGATATGTGTTTTTTGTCATTGTTTTCCTCACTGGTGGGCGCGGAAGCCTTAATAAAATCAAACCCTTCAACCTTTTTGATCGCCTCGGTGACCGCTGATTCCCCGCTTTCTTTTAAGGAAAGCCGATAACGATGGTTAACCCCTTGGGATAACTACTGGGATATTGATCGAAATAGGAAGCGGTTAGACACGTGACTTCTTGGATGGCTGTATCTTGGAAATCCTCGCTCACGAAATGGTGGCTATTGAAGTTCCAGTCGATCGTCACATCGAAGGCATCCTCGCGATTACGAAGATAGAAGAATGCGATCCTCATGACGTCTTGTGAATAAAGGGTGAAGATCTCTTTCAATTCCTGATCCGTCATTTTTGAGCTCTTCACTTAATTTATCGGTTTATTTCTCAAGTTTGTGACATTTTAAGATGCAAAGAGAAAAAAGAACGATCAAAAGGAGGCGTTCTTATTCTGACCTCTTCGACCAGTAAACCTCATCGATCAGAAAGGAACGATCCTAGGCTTTTTTATAGGGCTGAATCGAGGCGAGATCTTCTTTTGCTTCTTCCTTAGCTTTTCTAAGATCCAAATCATTCTGGATCTTGAGGAAGAAATCGGGAGAGAGCCCAAAATAAAGGCCAAGACGTAAGGACGTATCCGCCGTGACGGCGCGTCGGTTATGCAAGAGGTCCTGCACTCTTGAGACCGGGACATGGATGTCCTTGGCTAAACGGTAAGCGGAAAGATGAAGAGGCTTCATATACTCTTCGGATAAAAACTGGCCAAAACTTGGAGTGGGAATGTGATTCATCGTGAGCCTCCTTAATGATAATTGGTAACTTCGACATCGCAATAATTCGCTCCGCCATCAATTGGCTGAAAGACGATCCGCCACCGGTCATTGATTCGGGTGCTCCACTTCCCTGCCAAATTACCTTGGAGAACTTCAAGATGGTGGGATGGTGGATTTCTTAGTTCTCCTAGTGCCGAAGCGTGATCGATGAGAATCAGTTTTTGCAGGGCCTTCCGAGCTAATCCTCGTGAGAATCGCTTGGAGTACTCTTGGTTGAAGATTTTTTCGGTTTCTTTGTCGGCGAAACTAAGAATCATGGAAAATATACCTCTTGCGCGTGTACCCGTCAAGTGTGCAGTTACTCTTGATCAGTTCATGTTCCTTCACCTTTTATATAGGGAGCAAAACGCCAAAAAGGGCCAACAAAAAGAAATTTCCTTGAAGGAAACGGTTAAGACAAGAGGATTATTTGTTCGAATAAAGCAGAAGATAAGGCCAAAGGATTGCTTGCTCTTTTATCTGGAAAAATGCGGCTATATTTTGCTTATTGGTGATTAGGCAAGATTATTATCCAACGGAATTTGTCTTCATGGTGCTTTAAGATTTCTCCGATACGTTCCAAAGGATCGTACAATCAGACCGGTAACCCGTGAAGGCCTGATCGGGGATGGCGGTATCGGAATTCCCGAGGATCACTTCGCTTAAGATCCCACACATGAAGAAGGCCTGAAATCCTAAAGACGCCACCGGATCGGGCAGTTGGATTGAGGTGAGGCTCCGGCAAAAGGCGAAAGCCTGATCACCGATTTGAACGATCGAATCTGGAAGGCTCAAAAGGAACTTCGGAGCAGCCCGAAACTTTTCTTGAAGTAAAAGGAGAAACTGCAGTCGGCTAAAGGGAGAAGGAGCAAGGCTAAGCCCACCACCCCATTCGCTCTATTCATGCTGTTCATGCAGGAATCTCCTTTGTTCTTAAGGTCTTTTAGAGATTGTTGATCTGGTCTTTGAAGCTGCTCGCTTCGGAAGCGCTCAGCTCGCGGTTGCTCACCATGAGCTGCCATAGCTCGGTCGCTTCTTGGCGGTTCCCCCAGGAAATGAGATTTTGAAGTTGCTCCCGGTGGAGTTCTTTTGGGGTCTTTGGATAAGAAGACTTCTCTTCGACATTGCAAACGCTCGGTTGAGCCGAAGCATGTCTTGGCAACGTGTTCGATTCGCCTAAAGCGTAGGCGACATATTGGGAATAAGTCCGATAATCGATCGCCCCTTCATGGACGGCCCGGTAGAGAGCAGCGAAGCCCCCTTCTTTATCGCCCTTTTTAAAATAGGCATCAGCTTGATCGAGTAACCGAGCGAGGTCATTGGAATCGAGGGCGGGAGTCGACTCTGGCGTTTCTTCTTCTGGGCTGGCTGAACTTTCGGAAGAGGTATTTCCGACATGACGGTAGACGATCTCGTCCCCAGTCGCGAAGGTGAGCAGGCTCATGATGAAGATGACCAGCAGCATGATCCCGAGAACCCAAACGCCCCAGGCGACTGAAGTTGTGACATAAGTGTAATTCCCATTGCCGTCAGGGAACGAGGTGGTTCCTAATCCGACATAGTTTAAGAACGTGAGAACCATGTTAACCAATGAGAGAAGCGGGACCATGACCGCGGAGAATTTGGCATTGCCTTCGGAAGCTCCGATCATGGCAATCAAAGCGAAAATCGCTTGAAGGATCAATAAGAGAAATAACGTCACGTCGAGGCCCACGCCTTGGCCAAAAGCCAAATAATAGAAATTTGAGGCGCCGCTAAATGCCCCAGTATATTGAATGGCCGGAGCGGCAAAGATCAGAAAGTTCAGTAACGAGAAGATAAAGACCGTCACCGATAAACCGACACCACGCGTTTTCATCTTTTGAATCCTCCAAAGGAACGAATCCTTATCGTCTTAAAGCGTCAACGTCATTGCTTCAAATCGTAACCGCACGAAGGGCAAAAGCGAGTGTCAGCGTCACCATCAAGCTTTGCTCCGCAATTGGGACAGAACGCGGCCGGAACCTCTTCAGCCGGTTGTTCTTCAGCAGCAGGTTGCTCTTCTTGGACGGGCTCTTCCGCGGCAGGCTGTTCGGCCAGTGCGGTTTCAGTCGGAGCCACTTCAGGAGCGGGTTCCGGAGTAGGCTTAGCTTCCGCCGCCGGGGCGACTTCTTCGGCCGCGGGAGCGGATTCTTCAGTCGGAGCAGCCTCTTCTTCAGGGACCGTCTCTTCATCGGCCGGAGCCTTCTGTCCATATTTCTGATCGAGCTCTTCGCTCTTCGAAACTAAGGCTTCCATCATCCGCTTATCGGAAGCCATCACTTCCATCACGTAGTTGGATTGGGCTTTCGCGAGTTTAATTACGCTCACGGTCACGCCAATGAGGCAGATAAAGGTCGCAATCAAGAAGGCCCAACCGATGGTGAAACCGGTCGGACTGACCGCGTTTTGACCATACATGAGAGGGGAAATGCTAATGAGGAAGAACACTGCGCTAACGGCGCAGAAGATCAAGGCCAAGATCGCCCAAACTTTAAAAGCACGAAGACTGTTTTTCATAGAGCGATTCTCCCTTTAGCTTCTTAACTTATAGCCGCACGAACGGCAGAACTTCTCACCGGGTTTTAAAGGAACCTGATGATGGCAATTCGGGCAGACGACCATGGTAACGCCACTTGGGGCCGCGCTCGCTTCTTCGGGAACGGGTTCTTCCGTCGGCGCTACTTCTTCAGCCGGAGCCGTCTCTTCGACAGGGGCCGTCTCTTCAACAGGGGCCGCCTCTTCGACCGGTGCCGCTTCTTCGGCAGGAGCCGTTTCTTCCACGGGAGCCGTCTCTTCAACCGGGGCCACTGGAGTTTCTTCTTCGACCGGGGTCACCGGTTCCTCTTTTTTGGGCTCAGGTGGAATATAAGTCGAATGATGGCGATGAGACGTCGAATAGGTCTCGCCATTAAATAAGGCGATCACCGCTGCAATGAAGAAACCCATGGCAATGAACATCAAGATAAAGCCGATCACAATTCCGGCAATACCAGGTCCGCCGAACCCACCATTGTTGTACATCGCAAAGCCCCCAATCGCGAAACTTGCGAAGCCAATAACGGCGAAGATTCCTCCGATCAAAAACCGTTTTCCACACGTTGACATACTTTTTTCTCCTTGAAGGCTTTAGCCTTAATGATTGAAGGACCGTGAGGTCACTTCGCCGTTCCTTTATCAAGAACGTAGGTGTAGTTGCTTCTTTTGAAGCGAATCTGCCAAGTCGGATGGAAGTAACGGAGATAATCCCGTAACTCCCCGACGTAGCGTTTGAACGAAATCTCGCTCATATCGACACTCGATAGAATCGTTTCCTTCGTTAAGGTACCTTCCTCAAGGAAGATATCGAGCATACGGAGGATCACAATGCTCTTCTTCATCGGCATTAACGTCATAGGATTTGTCTCCTTGGTCTTCGGTGATACCGAAGGCTTTTTTAGGAGATGCATCTCAAGAAACGTGCTGCGTTTCTTTTCCGGATACCCAAATCATAGTAGGATAAATTTATGGGGAGTAACAACCCCTTTGTTTCGGGGCGAAAAAAAGATGAAATCGGACTCGTTTCGTCCTGAAAAGAAGGGGGACGTGGATGCTTCTAGGACGAAAAAGAGTAGAATTCGCATTCTTACGAATATCTTGAGAATCTTGTTTCCCAAGGAGAAGAGGCTTTCTCCCCATGAGTGGTTTCATCGGGCCACCAGCTTTAAGGCGGAAGGAGCCGCGTTCCTTTGCCGAATGTATTTCCCAAAGAAAGTGAAGACGATTGAAGTAAGCAAGGTCGCCCCAAACGCGGCTAAAACCCCTAAGCCCCAACTTGGGCAAGCATGAAGAAGGTCAAAACATCCGGACATGAAAGTTTCGTGAACGATATAGAGCCAGAAGGTGAGGCCGCCGAGAAAGCGAAGGGCCTTCGGTTCAGGATAGGCGTTAAGGAAGCGGAAGGCCCGCAAGAGGGTGATCGCTAGAGAAATCCCAACGAAGCCGGTGCTGATGCTAAAGAGCCAGTGGACGATCGCTCCCCAAAAGGCCGGGAGCTTCGGGTAAGCGGGTCCTAAGGCCCACCACCCCACGATCCAAAGGACGCTTAATAGGACGGGCCAGGCATACCAGAACCAGTTCTTTCTAATATGGGGATCGCTCATATCCCTAAACTCGGCCGACCCAATCAGATACCCCGCGATAAAAGGAAAGGCCACCTGGGGCTGACCAAAGAAGCAGATGGAGATACCCTCCGCGACCGTTTCAATCACGAAGAGAATCACCAAGCCATTGATCCCCGCCTTGCTCCGGAACCATTGCAGGAACGGAAGAATGAGATAACAAATGAGGAGACAAGGGATGTACCAAAGGTTCGCGAATTGAGCCACGTAGTTCCCCGAGCTATCCTTGGAGCCGAAGGTCCACCAATAGGCATTCCAGGAGATCTCGGACTTGAAGTTCGCCATCATCACAAAATCCGCAATCGCAAGAACGCCAAGGAACCCGAGACATGGATAGAGAATCTTCTTAAATTCCTTCAGCAAGAATCCCCGGGTTAGGACGTTCTTCTGGGAATAGAGGAATCCCGAGATAAAAAGGAAGACTTGGACTGCCGCGGCGAGGAGCATCAAGAGGCTCACCCCCGCCATATTGACCGTCCCAAAGAAAAAGGAGTGAAAGAAGAAGACCGAAAGGAAGGCCAAAATCCGAAGAACGGAGACGTTGGATAAACGTTTATTGCTCATGATGAAATCGCACGCGGATGGTGCCTTTCCTTTCGTATTCCTATCGGCTTAAAAAGATTCCTAAAGGGAGTTGGGAGATAACAAAGGTCAATCGACCGATGAAAACTGAAACAAAGGAAAAGGCCCGTTATTCGCGGGTAGCATTTCCTTTATCGAGGACATAGGTATAGTTGCTGCGTTTAAAGCGGACCTGCCAAGTCGGATGGTAGAAGCGAAGATAGCTTCGGATCTCTCCGACGTAGCGTTTGAACGAAATCTCGCTCATGTCCACGCTCGAAAGAATTTGTTCCTTGGTCAGAATACCCTCACTAAGGAAGATGTCGAGCATCCGTAGGATCACAATGCTCTTTTTAATTGGCATTAACGTCATAGACTTGTTCTCCTTGGTCTTCGGCTGTTCCGAAGGCTTATTAAGGAGATGCATCTCAAGAAACGAGCTGCGTTTCTTTTCCGGATACCCAAATCATAGCTAAGGGAAAAGGAGTTAAGTAACAACCCCTTTGTTTCGTCACGAAAAAAAGAAGAATCAACTAAAAAGAGCGAGAGGGTGTAGTCCTTTCACTTCAAAAACCAAAATAGATTTTTCATAAAAACCTTTTAAGGATGTGATTTTTCGATGAACCAATAAAAAGGGGCTTTGTCTCTTCAGCCCAAAGAAGGCGAATATTTCACATCAAACCCGTTAAGCCAAATACTCAACCCAGAATGCCCCGCTAAAGTAGTTCCAAGTAGGGTCGCTGATTTTATAAATTTGGATTCTAAAAGCAAAATATTGTCCAGCCGTTAAGGTGTTCGGAATAACCAACTGAATATTTCCGGTAATCGTAGAAAGGTTGACTTCAACATCATCAGGATAAAGATAATACGGTGCGACCTTCATCCCCCATTCTGTATCCGTTGGAACCTCTACCCCTGAATAAAATTTGAGCGATAAATCATACGTTCCTGGGCCGTAAATGCCACCGCGATGGTTTGAAGAGTCGTAACAAGAAAAGGGACGTTGGTTCCAATTCGTGTCATTGAATTCGTCTCCTTGATAAGCCGAGGCCGTAGGAAGCATAAAGATCGGACGGCGAATATCAATGTCGTTCCCTGTCAGTCCCGAATGAAATGTAAACCGAGCCAAGATTGGATGGTACCACAGCGTTTTGGCGTTGTATTCGCTAATCGTGGCCGTACTTCCATCAACCGTAATAACGCTTTCAGCATTCATATCTCGGAAGGTCAGAGTTGAATTCGTGTCTGCAAGGTAAGTGCTCGGGTTAGTCACATAAGTGAACGTATGGGTGCCTTCACTGACTTCTTTATCAAAAGAAGAGATTCCGTCCATAAGAACGTCCAGCCCCAAAAGTCCTGGCAAATCTTTGTTCACATAAGTTCCAGTGGGGTTATAGACCAAAGCCGAAATCGTGTTGCTATAGATTGGGGCTTCCGGATGGGCAGTCGCATAGGCTTTCACATAGAAAGAGAAACTCGAGGCATCAGGGCAAGAACTATCAATCGTAATGTAACGATAGGTGTAATCGAGATCAACACTATGGTTGTAATCCGTAAAAGCGACTCCGCTCGGTAGACCTGTAAACACGTATTCGAAGGTATAGGTATCTTTGTTGCCGGAGGAGAACGTAAAAGAAGAACCGGTGTCGAGAAAGAAAGTAAATTGAGCGCGATAGAGCTGGACATTTCCAGTCCGACGTCGGGTGTCCTGCAATTCCATTTTTTTAAGTTTGGGGATATAGGGCGAAAGGTCGGTTGAGGTCGAGCTCGAAGAGGACTGCACGCTGCTGGACGAGGAAGAAGAACTCGACGAAGTCTGACTCGAAGAAGAGGCCGAACTGCTTGAAGGCTCCGATGAAGAAGGCTCCGAGGAGCTGCTGGGAACGGAAGAAGAACTGGACGAAGAGGAACTACTCGAGCTCGAAGGAGTCTGACTGGAAGAGGAAGCCGAGGAGCTGGAAGGCTCCGACGAGGAAGAAGGCTCCGAAGAAGAACTGGACGTTTCGGAGGAGCTGGAAGGCGTGCTGCTCGAGGTTTGGGACGAAGAACTAGAAGAACTGGACGAAGAGGAACTACTCGAGCTCGAAGGAGTCTGACTCGAAGAGGAAGCCGATGAGTTAGAACTTTCCGATGAAGACGAGGACGACGAAGAACTCGATGACGCGCTCGAAGAGGAACCGCTCGAGCTCGAATCGCTGGAAGCGCTTGAGCTGGGTTGCGAGGATGTCGTTTGGCTGGTGCTGGACGGAAGCGAAGAGAAGGCCCCGACCCCACTGCTATTTTGATTGGATGAAGCCGTATGATCAGAGCTCGTAAGGCTCGAGGAACTGTCCCCTTTGCCACCGAAAAGGGCTTTGGCCCAAACCGGGGAGGACCCGGCCACGCCGCCAACGACCACCACGATCGGGAGAATGATGCCCAAAACCAAACGGAGTTTTGACTTTTTCTTAGCCGGTTCGGCCGGCGTCGGCTCCTCCATCACCTCATAGAAAAGGTTGCTGGCCGGGACCTGGTAGAACTCCAAGAACTTCTCGAGCGAGGAAAACGAAGGCAGGGAATCCCCGGACTCGTAGTTCTGGACGCTCCGGACCGTGACCCCCATGGTCTTGGCTTCCTGCTTTTGGGAGACATTGTGGGCGCTCCGGATTTGGGCGAGGTTGGCTTTCAGCTGATCGGCGTTGAATCTCGGGTTGGTATGGGAAGACTCGGGGCTTTCGTTCCGGGCGAAAAGGTCGTCGAGCGAGACTTCGAGGAGGTCGGCGAGCTGCGGAAGAACGGAGACGGAAATCTGGCTCGAGCCCGCTTCGAATTTGCTGATCGCCTGATTGGTGTAGCCCAAAGCCTTCGCCAAGTCTCCTTGGGTCAGATTTAAGGCTTTCCGTCTTAAAGCGACATAATTTCCGAGTTCACATTTTTCCATGACATTGAAAAGAAAGTAACGTATCGATGTTTATTATTTTAATCCTTGGTCTAGCGAGTTAAAGAAAGATTTTGTTTAGAAAGCGTAAGGTATCTCTTTTTGACCTTTTAAAGAGCAACGCTGCCATCGGCGCAAAGAACTTCAGTGAATCCCGCTCTGGCATGCCAGTCCTGACCCAGGGTGACTTTCGACCAATCCGCTATGGTCCCCTCAAAATAAAGTTTTCCGATGCCTGTATCATCAGCGAAACAACTTACCTGAATTGACGTGACACTTTTCGGCAGGGTCATATTCCCCAGTTTGCTATCCTGTTGAAAGCAACCAATCCCTAAGGTGGTTACGGCCGGAGGAAGAGTCACGGTTTCTAACTTTTGGTTCTCAGCAAATGTCTCAAAAGGAAGGCTGGTTAACGCACTCCTACTGAGGTCCGCGCTCACCAGGCTCGAACAAGAAGCAAAAGTCATGAAGCCAAGTTCAGTCAAACTCGAAGGAAATTCGATACTCACGAGATCGGATTCCTCGAAAGCGTGATCCTCAATCCCAGTAAGGCCATTAGGGAAGCTGACCCCGGTAATTCCGGCATGTTCAAAAGCGCTTTCTCCGATGCTCGTGATGTTACGAGGAATCGTATAGGTCCCACTCACCGCAATCAGAGCAAAGGAGAGGAGGCAACCGCTATCCCGCCGATAGAGGCTGGCTCCATCCGTGCCAAAGAAACTATTGCCCTTAGGGAAAGAAAAGGAACAAAGCTGGGAACAGCCCCGGAAAGGATTCCCATCAATCCTAGAAACGGTACTCGGGAGCGCGATGCTCCTTAAGCCAGTACAACTAAAGGTCTCGGTTCCGATTTGACTGATGCCTTCGGGCAAAACGATCTCGATCAACGAAGAATATTCATGAAAGAGATAAGAGCTGAGCCAAGTCACCCCAGAAGGTACGGTAAAGCTCGTGAGGTTAGCCGCGGCGACCGCGTATAAACTCGTGCCATCTTTCGAATAGAGACCGCGGTAATCATCACTCGTCTTAAAATTGCCGTTATTGGAACTGATCGAAAGGGACGCTAAAGCGGTGCAACCGGAAAAGACTCCTTGGCCGAAGAAAGAGAGGTCGGCCGGGAGATTGATGTCTTGAAGCAAAGGACATACCGCAAAGGCAAAATCCTGAATCTCAGTGTAGGTGTCCGGCAGGACAACCGTCGTTAAGTTCTGTTGGCCGGATAAAGCCCCGCCGCTCACTCCGCGAACACTGATGCCGTTAATATCACCAAAAAGGGAGATTTTAATAGGCGAGGCGACCGTTTGATCAATCCCACTAGCCCAATAGACATCCCCATTAGCGTCGCCACGATAGATGACGCCCGTCGCGGGATCCGTATAATCCGGAAGCTCAGGAACGCTGCTGCCCGTCGGGGAGCTGCTTGTCGGAGAACTGCTCGTCGCGAAGTTGCCCGAACTCGTAAATGTCCCGGCGGTCATAGCGGAAGACGCCCCGGCCGAACTGCTCGAAGGAACCGTGTATCCGCCGGTGGACCCCGCAAGTTGATTGAACTCACAACCCGCTAAAGGTAATAAAGCGAAGAGGACGATCCATTTGATGGGTTTCATATTGTTGCTCCTTTTTAGGCCTCGGGGTCAGCGATGATATGAATCGTGCCGAGCTTCCCAGTGATCTCATAACAAGAGGTGACATCGTCGCCATTGCTATTGGTGATCGTGATCGTGGGAAGAGCATTGCTATAGTCCCCGATTTCGATATAGCTCGTCTTGTTGGTATAGGCGATTTGCTCATTCTTCGCAAGCGACCCTCGGGCGATCCAGAAACGGTTAAGGAAGGGGGCTCCATCGTAGATCTTGGTGCCGGAAAGGGTCGCGATCGTTAAGGGACGAGCCGTGATGGCGGCCGTCCCGGAACTGAAGGAAATCGTGAAGTTGCTAAGATCGACATTTTGGCCATTGCTATCGAGAATCGTTTGAGCGCCCGTAATGGTAGTTGAAATGGAAGAGCCCACTAAGGCGGAAGTCGAGGTCACGAAGCCAGAGGCACTAAAGCCGCTCGGCAAACCCACTCCCGCAAGCGGGATCGTTCCGGAAAACACCGTGCCATCGTAAACTTTGCTTTCAGGATAAGGGGTCAAGGTCAAAGGACATGGGGTCACCGAAAGCGTTCCGTATTCCAGCGTGATATCGTAGCTATCACTCGGAAGGTCACTGCCGCTCGAATCTCGGACCTGAACCCGCCCGATATTGGGGGTGGTTCCGACATTGGTGATATTGGCATCGCTAAGGAAGAAAAGGCTTTCCCCCGGTAGCAAAGAGCCACTGGTGATGGTGAGGCCATCGTTCGGAACCGCTAAGGGGGTGCCATCATAAACCTTGGTGAGGTCGGGGGTCTGCACCGTGATCGGTCGTTTCGTGATCGTGAGGGTCCCAAAATCCCCGGTGATCGCATAGTCATTCACCACTTCGCCATAGTTGGAATTGGTGATCGATCGAATTTCGATGCTGTTCGGATACTGACCGGCATAAGGCGAACCGCCACAGGTGACCTCCGTGATCGTATCGGTGGGGGCTAAGGAAGTCCCGCCGCTGATCGTGTATTTCCCGCTCACCGGGAACAACCATGATCCATCGTATTCTTTGCTCGCGCTTTCCGTGTGGATCGTTAAAGGACGCTTCGTTCCCGTCGCGCTCGGCCGGGTCAGATTGATCTTATAATTCGCATCGAGATTCACGCCATCCGAAGTCCGATAGATATGGACCTCGGGGATTCCCTCTTGCTCACCCGCATGAACGAAAGACCCGGTGAAGGAATAACGGATTTCGTGCCCAGGAAGTAAGGCGGTCGTATCGTAGGTGAAACCAGGGCAGGCGTGCGCGGTTCCATCGTATTCATAGTCGATATGTTGACCTACCACACTGATTGGACGGGGCAAAACGGTGAGGGTGCCCGATTTGTAGGTAATCAGATAGTTTCCAGTCGTATCTTGACCGAGACTATTTCCGATCGTGATCGCTTTGATCGTGGTCGCTAAAGGATCCGTCGTTACCTCGGTGAGACTCTCGCCTCCATAGGTCACCGAAGTCACGCTTTCTCCGGCGGCGAGCTGACCCGAAATGAAGGTATAGCCTGAAGCGGTTAAGGGGGTATCGTCATAAACTTTGCTCGCGGAATTCGCTAAGACCGTTAAGGGATATAAGGCCACCTGAAGTTTACCGGTCTGGAAGGTGAAATTATAGCGCGAAGAGACGTCATTCCCCGTCTCATCTTTCGCGATGCAAGAAGTGATGGTTGAGGTGCTGGTTCCCACCGTGGTTTGGCTACCGGAAGTCGTGAGAGTCAAACTGTCCTTTCCATAGAGAGCACCCGAAAGGACCGTGTAGGTGTTATCAGGGACGAGTGGGGTTCCATCATAGATTTTCTCTAAGTCCTTTGGAGCGACCGTTAAGGGGATGCTCGTCACCGTTAACGTATGGGGAATCACCGTGATGTCGTAACAGAAAGTGACATCTTCGCCCCCGGCATTGTTCACCGTTCCTAAAAGCCGGCTTTGAATCGTTCCGACTTCGGTCTGGCTGCCGGTATCCTTAGTTTCCAAAGTATCGCCGGGGGCGAGGCTCGTCCCGCTACCGATGAAACAGCCGCCCGCGATCAAGGGAGTGCCATCGAACATTTTGCTGGCGCTCATCCCTTCGATCGTTAAAGGTCGGGCGGTCACGCTCAAGGTGCCCGGAGCATAAGTGATATTGTAGTTTGAGGTCACATCTTCATTTTTGCTATTGGTGATCACCACGCTGAAGTCATTGGGGACGCTTCCGACTTTGGTGAGGGTGTTTTTAAAGGAGGCGGCGGCACTATCTCCTTCCGCTAACGATCCGGAAATCAAGGTATAGAGGTCTTCGCTTAAAGGGGTCCCATCATAGACTTTGGTCGAATCATTACTTTGGAAGGTGAGGGGGCGCGGCGTGATGACGAGATTCCCCACGTCGATGGTTAGGGCATAGTTCGCGGTCGTTTCATTGCCATCGGCCCCCGCGATCCGCACGGTCCAGGCGTTAGGACTGGTTCCGGCATTTTGCTGAGTCCCGTCGAAAAAAAGATTGAGGGTTTCATGCGGGGCCAAAGAACCTTCCACCACCGTGAAGGTTTGATTGCTTAACGCGGTTCCGTCATATTCTTTCTCGGCATCGTTGCTCCGGATGGTGAGAAGCCGAGGCTTCACCTGAAGCTCCCCCGGAATCACCGATAAATCATAATTCGTCGTCGTTTCTTTGCCCGAAGCATCAAAGACTTGGGCCACCGCGTTGTTCGGATAAGTTCCAACGAGACTCTTGGCGGAGGAATAGGTGAGTTTCAAAGTTTCATTCGCCGCCAAATCGCCGGCCGTAATCTTATAAGTTTCATCCGCAATCGGGGTGCCATCGTATTCGCGGCTAAAGGAAGCGGTCGTCACCGTTAAGGGCCGCTTCTGCACCGTGAAGTCGCCCCCGTTATAGTGGAACGCATAATGGGAAGTCACATCCACGCCCCCTGCGGTTTTGACCACCGCTTCGGGGAGGTTCTTTATCGTGCCAGCGCCGGTGAGCGATTGGGTAAAGCTCAGTTGGAGGTCATCGCCTGGAGCAAGCGACCCCCCATCGAGCGAGTAATCGGAAGAGGCCAAGACTTGGCCATCATAGGTTTTGGTGATGTTGGGAAGAGAAATCGTTAAAGCTCTCGGGGTTAAGGTTAATGGCGATTCCTTCGCCTTAAAGGAATAGCAAGCGGTTCGATCTTGCCCCGCCGCATCCACCACTTTTAAGGAAGAAAGATCGGCCGAGGCCAAAGGGGTCTCCTTGCTGATGTCGTCGTAATGAATTTGGTAAGAGAGGAGTTTATCCTCATAAGCCAAGGTGTAACTTAGATTTGGGATTTCTCCATAGGTCAAAGCAGAGGGAGCGATGGCCAGTTCGACCTCTTTTGGAACGATCTTAAAGGTATGGACTGCTCCATAGTAATAGCCCCCGAAGTTATTCTCGGCTTTGGCTCTTAAGGCGTAACTCCCCGGAAGATAGGGGGCAGCTTTGTCCCAGCTATCCCCTTCTAAAGTCTTAAATTCATAGGAGACTTTCTTTCCATAGACCGCCGAAGCGGAATACGGGATCTCATCGCCATAAGCCACGGTATCGATCGCTTCGCTTCCTTCTAAGACGATCCCGCCGACTCCGACCAGAGTCCCGGCGGACACCACCGTGAAAGCGGCTCCGAGGATCAGAAGAACCCGGAAGCGGTAGAGCACGTTAAAGAAGGTCGCCCGTTTCGCGATCTTTTTTTGGTACTCCTCGTAGAGCATTAGGCGCTTCCTTTCACCGTCAAAGTCCCAAGAATATAGGTGACGTTATAGTCAAAGGAGACATCGTTACCGGCCGCATCGCTAATCAAGGCGTTTTCGCAGGTGTTATCGCTCACACCCACCTCGGTTTGAGAACCGGTGACGCTGAGAGTGAGATTCTCTCCGGCGACCAAGGTCCCTTTGCTAATACTGAAGGCATCTTTGGTTAAAGCCGTGCCATCGTAGGTCTTCTCGGCGCTTTCGGTCGTCACGGTGATCTCGCGCGGCGTGATGCTCAAACTTCCGTAAGTCTTCGTGATGGTATAAAGCGATTTGGTGTCATAACCTTCGGGGCTGTTAATGGAAATAACCATCCGGTTCGAGACGCTCCCGACATCGGTGATCGTCGCGGGGAAGCTGACGCTCAAGACATCGCCCGTCTTGAGGGTGATCGTGTATGGCGTCGCGTTGTTGCATAAAGGTAAACCATCATAGGTCTTGGTGAAGGAACGCGAAACGATACTGAGCGCATAAGGATCCGCGTCATCTTCACCCGAAATCGCTTCATCGACCCCATCGTAATAGATCTTCTCGCCCGTTCCGTCAGTGCTCACCACGTCAGAGCCACCGCCGCCGGAACCGCTGCCGGAACCGCCGCCGGAACCGCTGCTGGAACCGCTGCCGCCTCCTAAAGTGCCTTCGTTCCCACCGCCAGCGCCGGGGAAAGGGAAACTCGTGGAGTCGCCAAACGGATCGAGGACGCCTGAAGTCGTATTGTTGCCGCCATCTTTTCCATTATTACCTTGGCCGCTTAAACCCGATCCGCCCGATCCCCCGATGGTGTTATCGCTCGAGCCTGGGGTCGGATCCATCACGATCCAGCCGACGCCCGAAAGATAAACTTCGACCCAGGCGTGGGCGTTTTTGGCGGTCAAAGTGACTTCTTTTGCGTTGTCGGTCCCGCCCGCGAGCCCAATCGTATACCGCGCGGGAATTCCTAAGGTTCGATAAAGAAGAACCGCAGCCGAGGCGAAGTTATTGCAGATCCCTTCTTTGGCTGTATCGAGGAAATAGATCACGGGGTCGACGCCACTAGGATAAGCCGCGAAGTTGAGGTTATAGGTCGCGGCGGAACTGATGTAGGAACAAACCGCCCGAATCGTGGCTAAAGAAGTGTCGCTCCAGCCTTGTTTCGCGATAATGGCTTGCATGTAGGTCGCATCGCTTTCCGGAACCTTCAAATAGTTTTGTTTCACCGCTGCTTCATACAGAGAGGCGTGGCTATCGTTCCACGCGTTTGAATAGGCGGAAGCGAGTTTGCTCGCGTCCTCGCTCATGAAATCAAAGGGATAGAAATTCTCTTCCCAGATCGTTCCGGCCCCGCCGGAGTTCCCATAGGCCACATCGTTTCCGGGTTCCGAACCATAGGTGTAGTAGTCGAGAAGCTGATAACTGATCGGAGCCAAAACCTCGATCTTGATATGGCTCGTCGCCACCCCACCGCCCATGATCTTATCGGTGGTGAGGAAGAAAGGATTGCCTCCGCTCATCGGGATATTCGGGGCGAGACCCCAGCTCCCTTTCGGATCATAGTCGCCTTTGCTCATCATTCTTAAATGGGCGAACTGGCCATAGTTCGTCGTGATCTTCACCAGTGGGGTTTCATTCTGAGCTTCCCCGTTAGAAAGGCCGCTATTGGAAACATCGCCATTATCGGTGAGCCCAGCCGAGGTCGGACCGATGCCTTGGCCGCCTGAAACCGAGGAAGAACCCGAGCTGGAACTTTCGCTTCCGCTCGAACTGGATTCGCTTCCGCTCGAACTCGATTCGCTTCCGCTTGAACTCGATTCGCTTCCGCTCGAACTGGATTCGCTTCCGCCGCCACCGCCAGCGCCCATGCTGCTGCCGCCGCCACCGCTCATGCTGCCGCCACCACCACCGCTCATGCTATCGTTACCGCCGCCACTCATGCCGCCACCGCCACCCGACTGACTTCCACTTTGCGAACTTGAGGTGGCTTCGGGGGGATTAACCGTGAGGGTGCCATAGATATACTGGATCGAATAGAGCGAGGCCGTCACATTCTGATTGGCGCTATCGTAGACCCGGAAAACCATCGTGTTGGAGATGCTACCCGGATCGGTGATTGAAGCATAGTCGGTCGCTTCGGCCCGATGGTCTGGCCTTAAATCGCCCTTAAGATTATAGTTTTCGGCTTTCAGGGGCGTCCCATCGTAATCTTTGGAAGCGGAGAAGGTTTCGACGGTGAGGGGCCAGCGCTCATTGATCGTGCCATAGTCGAGGGTGATCGCGTAGTTCGGGGTCACTTCGATCTTGGCGGCATCATAGATATGGACATTGGCCTGCACCATCTCCGGATTGCTATCAAAGCAACGGACCTCCATCGTGTGGTTCTCGCAAAGCGAACCATAACTGATCTGGTAATCGCTGGGATCCATCGCGGTTCCGCGATAACTTTTTGAAAGCCGAAGGAGGGTGACGGTCAAAGGCCTTGGATCGACCGTGATCCGCCCATAGTCATAAGCGATCGAATAGGCGCTGGAATGGTTGACGTGATTCGCGTTATAAACTTCGACTCTGACCTCGTTCTTGTAGACCCCAGCATCTTGGAAGGGGAAAGAGCTGCCTTGGAGATAATCCCCCGAATAGAGCTCGCCAGAAGTGAGGGTGAAGTCCTTCGAGGTGTAAGATTTACCATCATAGATTTGCTTGCCACTCGGGGTCGTGATTCCAATCGGGGTCTTATCGAGATCGATCACCCCCGCGCCCACTAACGAAGAGACCACGACCAAAGAGGTGCCGGCCGCTAAGGCGAGGCCGCTAATCACGTAGATCAGTTTCTTTGCAATCATGGTTCTTTTCCTTTCTTTTTAGGCGTTCAGTTTTAACCGTTCGATATAGGCGAGGCAGAGTGGCATCTTGCCTTCGCCAAATAAGTCATTGATGTAGCTGATTAAGCCTTCGGATTCGCTGCGGACATAGACCGGGTTCTGAGCTTCGAGTTTTCGTAAGACCTTCTTCGCTAAGAGGTCATCAAGCGCTTCTAACTCCTCGCCCCCGCAGGCGACATAGACCGGGAGATAGAGTTTGATCTGGCGCAAGATCCGGTTCCCGAAGGAAATATGAAAACGGGAAGCCAGATAACTATCGAGTTTCTTGACCCGGCGGAGATCGCGGAAGGTGAGGCCATATTGTTTGCGGGCATCAAAGGCTAATTCCTCGAGCATCGTCGAAGAGATCGCCCGTTCGGCCCGTTTGCTTTCCGGAAACGCCTCGGCTCTCGTATCGAGATTCATCACCATCGCCCGGTCGTAGACCTTGTCGGAGATCGCGAAGGTCGAATCGTCGTTATTGGCGGTCCCAACGAACCAGACGTTGTTAGGGAGCTGCATCCGCCCGCCCTTTAATAAGGCCGGGTCATCGGGCCGTTCATCGGCGATGACATCAAGATAGCGGGACTTGGGATCCGGGAGTTCAAGTAAGGAGAGGAATTCGGCGAAATAGTATTCGACCCGGGCGATGTTCATTTCATCGAGCACCACCACATAAAGTTGGTCGGAATAGGACGCCCGATAAAGCTGCTCAAGTAATGGCGTCTCGCTGAAGCGGCCGGTGAATTCGTTGTAGTAGCCAAGGAGGTCGGTTCGTTCCTTCCACATCGGTTGGATCGGTACGACGGTCGCTGACTGATTCATGTAACGGCCAAAGGCATAAGGAAGCGAGGTCTTGCCGGTCCCCGACATCCCTTGGAGCAAAAGCAAATGGCTCACGGTAAGCGAAGTGATGAAACGCCGGATATCGTCGATCGAGTAGTAGAGGCCAAGATTGGCCGCAGCATAAGCCCGGAAGTCGCTGCAAAGATCTTTCAAGCTGATCGGCTCAGTGTCGATTTTGCGGTAGGGAGCGCAATCTTTATCGATTTTCGTCAGCATATAGAACCGGCTTTCGCCTGGAGTTCGTTTCTTCTCGGTTAACGGAGCGGTCCCATCCCTTGAAGGCAAAGGCTTTGGATTGGCGGTGAGTTTGATGAAGAAGACGATCATCGTCACTAAGAAGGCCATCACGAGGAAGAAGCCAACGAGAGTGAGGACACTTTCGAGATTGAGGGTCATCGAACTGGTCGGCCGGCCTTTGACGGTCGCGTAAGCCACTAAGGCGATCATGAGACCGATCCCGACGAAAAGAATGAGAAAAGTGACGACGAGCAAGAATCTCATCCCGAGCGGTTTTGGTTTAAAAGAGCGCTTCGCTTTCATTTGGACTTCCTCTTGGTCCGTTCTTCTTTAGCTTTGGCGTAGGTTTCTTCCCGAATCTTCGCTTTCGCGGCCTTCCATTCCGCGTTAAAGAAACGGTTGAAGGCGTCGCGTTCCCGTTCGAGTTCCTCGAAGCGATCCTTCGAGGTGAATTCGCCCCGCTTAATCTTGCCTTTATCGTTTTGCAGGGCCTGCAGTTCGGCTTCGGCCAGCCGCTTTTCATAAATCAATTGTTCTTTTTCGGTCGCCCGATCGGATTTCTCCTGGGCCAAGGCCGCTTCGCTGGCGGCGATCGTCTGGTCCTTTTGGGCTTCACTCTTCTCGAGTTCTTCGATCTCGTGGTTTTTAGCGGCCGCAAGATCGTCCTTCGCTTTCGCCGCAGCCAAAAGCTGCTGCTCATAGTCCGCCTTCTGGGTGGCGAGTTGACTTTCGTAGTCGGCTTTTTGAGCGGCTAGTTTCGCCTCATAGTCGGCCGCCAAATCTTTGAGAGCTTGGGCTTGGGCCTCTTTTAAAGCCACAATCTCGGCGAGATGGCTTTGCTTTAAGGCTTCCATTTCCGCCTCATGCTTTTCATTGAGAATCCGGATCTCTTCATCTTTTTCGACCAGGTTAGCCTCAAGATCGTTGATTCGCTTTTCGAGGAGTCCGATATATTCCTCGGGGGTAATCCCTTCTTCTTTGAGCCGTTTCTTGAGGAGCTTGATCCGGTCTGCCAATTTCTGTTGCTCTTCTTTTTGCCGTCTTTTCTCTTCTTCTTGATAACGTTTTAGGAGCTCTTCCCTTAATCCATTCGCATTCTCATAAGTGAGGAAGGACGTTAAAGCCAAAAGCTCGGCGAATTCATCGCCGACGAGTTCCGGGAAGGGTGAAATGACACTCGGACGTTCTTGGACGCCATAGCCCTTCTTGTTATAGGAAGTCACAAAGTCCCATAGGACCAAAGAGGCCTTGAAATTGGGATTCATCTTGAGGACGTTGGTCTTGGTGATCGGAGCGTGGACTAAGGGGGCCTTCGCCACTTCTTTCATGAGCGGAGTATTGAGCAGCATCGTCACTTCATGCTGCTCCGCTAAAATCCGGTCGATGACCGCTTGGGTCGATTGGTCAGCCTGCCGGTAAGGGTCATCGCGCGAGGTCTCATCGAAATCGACGGTGTAGACCAGGTGACGTTTCCCAAAGGTCACGTCCTTCTTAATCGAAGTATGGGCGAGGTATTTATTGGCCAAATCGGTGATCTGATTGAGCCGAACCGCGATGAAATCATTGAGGAAAAGAAGTAAGGCATAGAGGAAGCGGTTTTCATAGACCGCGTAATCGCTTAATTTCTCGACGAGCAAGATCTTGTCGGGGATTAAGTCATCGCTGCTTCCTTCTTCCGGAACGTGGGAGATGTAATTGCTATGGCGGGCCAAATGTTCGACCGAAGCCCGGCTCACCGCCTTCGCTTTTTCGATCGGCACCACTTCGCCATTGCGCCGAATGAATTGGCGTTCTTCTTTGACGGCTTTCGCGACGTAAACGAGTCCCTTTTCCAAGGCGTCGACCCAATCGCTATCGACCGAAACGATATATTGGGTTGAAACGATCTTATCCGGTTCAAGCGAGCCCCCTAAAATCGCCGCCCGAAGATGGGTGGAATCACTGCTTTCTTTCGTGAGCTTCCGATAATCGGTAAACGCCCGGAAGTAGAGATCAAGTCGGTTCATGGTTTTAGGGTCCTCCTTTCTTTTAGCGGTTTCGTTTTTTTACGCGTTCAAAGCTAAGCGTCGAATATAGGCGACGCATAAGGGCATCTTGCCTTCGCCAAAGAGATCTTCGATCACGGCGACGAGCCCTTCGGATTCGCTCCGGACATAGACCGGGTTCTGGGCTTCGAGTTTTCGTAAGACCTTCTTCGCGAGCAAATCATCGAGGGCACCCAGTTCATCGCCTCCGCAGGCGACATAGACGGGGACATAAAGTTTCATTTGGCGAAGGATTCGGTTGCCAAAGCTCACATGGAAACGCGAGGCGAGATAGCTATCGAGTTTCTTGACCCTTCGGAGGTCGCGGCCCGTGATCGCGTATTCTTGGCGGGCTTTGCTCGCTAACCGCTCAAGCTGGGTGGCCGATAAAGAGCACTGCTCCTTCTTTTCGGCGGGGAAAGGTTCGCTCCGGGAATCGAGGTTCATCACCATCGCCCGGTCGTAGACCTTATCGGAGATGGCAAAAGTGGAGTCATCGTTATTGGCGGTGCCGACAAACCAAACGTTATCCGGTAAGCGCATCCGGCCACCTTTCAGTAAAGCCGGGTCGCTCGGCCGTTCATCGGCGATGACGTCGAGGAAGCGGGATTTGGGGTCGGGAAGTTCCAATAAGGAAAGGAACTCGGCGAAGTAATACTCGACCCGGGCGATGTTCATTTCATCGAGGACGACCACGTAGAGTTTGTCGGTGTAGCTGGCTTCATAGAGTTTCTCGAGAAGCGGGGTCTCGCTGAAACGGCCGGTGAATTCGTTGTAATAACCTAGAAGGTCAGTTCGTTCCTTCCACATCGGCTGGATTGGAATGACCGCGGTGAGGTTGTTGAGATAGGAGCCAAACGCGCAGGGCAAGGAGGTCTTGCCGGTTCCGGACATTCCTTGAAGAACTAAGAGGTGCGAGACCGATAAAGAAGCGACGAAACGTCGGATGTCCTCATCGCTATAGTAGAGATTGAGATTGCCGCAGCAATAGGACCGAAAATTGGAGCAGAAGTCCTTGAGGGTCAATTCCGGGATCAAGGGTTGGCTTTGAAAAGGTGCCATCTCGGCATCGAGTTTGCTCAGCATATAGAAGCGGGCCCCTTTGTCCTTGGCCTTGGCTTCTTCTTTCGTTACGGGAGCCCCGACCGCCTCGTTCCGGCTCGGCCAACTATCGTTATGGGTCTTCACGATCATCACGATCGCAAGCACCATCACGAGCAGCCCTAAAAGGATCGCATAAACCACGATCGCGTATTTGCTGGTGATCGCTTCCCAAAAGCCGAGGAAAAGAACGGGATTCATCGCTTGGCCTCGCTTTGTTTTAAGGCGGAGGCGATGAGTTTCAAACTGTGGCTCGCCCCCTCGCTAAAGTGTTCGTTGAGGAGGTCGGAAAGGCTATCTTCGCCCGTGAGATCGCTTAGCGATAGCTTGGTGAGAACGGAAAGAAGGAGCAAGGCGGAAGTCGCGCTATCGAGCGAGGTCCCCACTTCCCCGCCTAAGGAGAGATAAAGACCAGCATAATCCTCAAGGTGGTTGCAAAGGAGGTTATCGAAACTGAAGGGCGTTTTCTTCGCGACGAAAGTTTCAATCGCATCGACTTTCTTCCAGGTTTCTTCATTCCAAAAATAGGCCGCTTTCGCCTTGGCTTTTTCTTGGGCGAAAAGGCTAAGCGATAGGCCGGTGATCTCACGCGGAGTGCCCGGAGTAAGGGTGCCGATGGTGAGATCGCTAAGGCATGAGAGCCGGCTCAAGAGTTCCGGATCAAAATCCGGGGCCAGCGGGAGCTGATCAAAGAAAACAAGGAAGTAGACGTTCGGATGGAGATAGGCCTCAGTTTGATCGACGTGGAGAAGATAATCGAGATCGGGGCATAAAGCCGCCTTCTTCATCGGGTGGAAGAAATCGTTGAACTCTTGCGGGGTCGAATCTAAGAAGCTCCATAACGCCATGGTGTCGCTCATCTCAGCGGCCGGCGTAAGGAAAGACAGCAACGTATCATCGAAGGTATCATTAGCGAAGCCCGCCCCGTCATCGACATAATGGTAGACGAGGGAAGAGGCGCCAAAATACGCGGCGATCGCTTTGATGAAAGGCTCTTGCTTTTCTTGAGGGAGGCCCACCACCGCGACCAGACGGTTACAGGCAAAGGAAGCTAGAATTCGCCGGGCTTCTTCCACCGAGAGGCTCAATCCTTCCGCTTCAAAAGAAACGAGCAAAGCTTCGGCGAGGTTATTCGGAGTCTTAGCTGGCGAAGTCTCGGTGGGCCCAGCGGGACGAACGGGCGGAGCCATCGTAACGGGTTCGCTCGGTACTTCGGATTCCGGTAACGGCGCGCGCTCTTCCGAAGCTATTTCGGAAGGAACGGGTTCTTCGGACGGAGCGGGAGTTTCGACCGGGGCAACCGGTTCGGTGGGTGCGGGCGCTTCAAAAGGCTTACTCGCCTTAGGAGAATGAAGGGGGGAGACCGGTGTCTTCACCCGGGCGGACGTGAAGGATTGATTCAATGGTTTCTTCATGGTGATAAGACCTCGATATATTCCGATAGGCGAACAGAAGCGAAAAGAAAAAAATGACTTGCCTTAAGGTTAGCACCACTCCCTTACCTCTTTGTGGACTAAAGAATTAAAGATTCTTTAACCACGGCTCTTTTTAGCATTATCTTAGCGCTTGACACCTTTAAAAATTATTCGTTCTAGTCGTAACAAAGGGTCAAATGTAGACCTTTTAAAGAAAGTGAAAATCCCCCCGCTTGAAGAGAGACGATCTGAAAAGAGCTTTCCTTCGACGAAAATAAAAAACCGAACCAGCCCGGAAGGAACTCGTTCGGAATCATTTCCTTTGGTGACCCTGCCCAGATTCGAACTGGGGAACCAGCCTTGAGAGGGCTGTGTCTTGACCGCTTGACGACAGGGCCATCACCAATGCGTCCTCGCTCTAAATAGTTATTGGACGCGTGAGATATTAAAGCACGCTCCCGCCTTAAAAACAATAAAACTCTCACGCGGGCGAAAGAGGACTTTCATCTCCCGTTTTGAGTTTAGTCGAATTATTTCGAGTCGAATTTTTTCAACTAAATTTAAAAACGCGGGAAAGCTAAGGTTTCATCGATTCCTTTATCGATTTTGGCCTTCAAGGGCTTTCCGCTTCTGTTTCTTTTTGCTATAGAGATAGATCCCCGCGATCATCAATAAGGTCATTGCCCCCGAAGAAGCGACGATAATGAGGGTGAGCGATAAAGAAGAACTCGAGGAAGTCGGGTTCACGATAGGGCCAGCGTTATCCAAGAAGACCGGACTGATCTTGGTCCCGGTTCCATTCCCATCGGTCCCGGCATAATACGAATCCGAATAGAGATAGATTTCATTGCCCGGATGGTTATGGTTGTACCATTTGACCATCGTGACGAGCTTGGTATAGATATTGACCCCGGAAACCGAGGGCGATCCTCCGGTATAGGTTCCTTTGCTATACTGGCTTGGATTGGAGCCATCATAGTCATTGACCGTTTCAGTTAAGGCGGCGAATAAAGGCTTGGCCGCGACAATCATCGCGTTATATTCTTTGGCTAAACGGAGCACCACCGCATCGCTAACGCCGCCGGGGCAGGTCTTGTATTTTTGAATGTAGTCCCGGGTCGCTGCCGCCTGAGCGGATGCGGTGAAAGACGTGGAATCCGCGCCGACATTGGTGACGTCATAGTTCTTGCTCGCGGATTTGCCACCATAGGAGACGCTCAAGCTCTGGGAGCCGAGAACATTCCGGTAGACTCTCGAGGCGTAGGTGGCGCTACTCGTGATATCGACATCGGCCCCGACGTTATAGTGAGCGAGGATCGTCGGCTGGTACTCGTTCGAGGCGAAACTGAGGGTGCTCGCGGAATCGTTGATGATGATCGAGCGAAGCCGATGGAAGGTGAAAGTGATGGATTCGATATAAACCGCGACGAGCCAAGACGCGCTCGGCTTGACCCCGACCGCAAAGTATTGATTGCTATCATTCTGCACATAAGGCGAATAGGTGAGGGTGTGGGTGGCGGTGTCGTTCACGGTCAGAGTGCTCACCGGGGTGAAGTTGTACCATTTGTTGCTAGAAGTCGCATTCGAATAAATGACGAAATTCGTCGATTCGGCCGAACCTAAATGAAAGTTAAAGGAGACCGAATAGAGGTCGGCAAAGGCTTCGTTCGTCGCGATGTAGCCCTCATGATAAACGTGGAGACGGGCCAAATTGGTGCTCCCCTGGTTCTTCATGATGCCGTCCCAGTAATAAGACACGCCATTCACCGAAGCCGCACCATAGTACCAAGACGAAAGGATACCTTGGGTTAAGCTAGAAGTGCTCGGAGCTTGGCCCGGAGAAAGAGTGATGGTTTCGGTCGTGCTCGGAATGGTCGCCCCCACTTCGACTGGGGAGCGGCTCCATTGGAAGCTGAGCGCGGTCCCAAGCGAAACCACCAAGGATAAAAACATCCCCGCTAATGCGAGGATTTTTGCCCAAAAGTGATGATGAACGTTCCCCTGGTTCATTGAAGTTAAGGCCCGAGCTCTTAAAAGAGCTCTTTCATTAACATAGTGTCCAACCCTAGAATTTCCTAGGTGTAACAGCTTACATCGTGTCCACTTCGTTTCGAGTTCTTTCGATGTTTCCTCATCTTATCGAAGTAATAAAGTTTGACACAATGCGTGTTTTCATCGCGATTGCATAGGAATCTTAATCCACAAAAAAGACCCTTCGTTTTGTAGGGGTCCAAAATGAGGGGTCTTGTTCCAAAAAGGGCTGGAACCAATTTTTGACGAATGGACGAGGAGGGATCCTCATCAAATCGTGCTTATGTTATAGCCCATAATCTAATACTAACAACTTGTAAACGCTTTCATTATTATCGGCTTGCTTCATTTGCACTTTTTCTTCGAGTTTAACTTGACTTATCCTTTTTTTGAAAAGACCTCTTTTTTGAAGCGTTTTTTGTAGGATAAGAAAGAAAAAACGCCCTTTGAGAAAGCCGGGCGAATTTTTCCATTCTCACTTCGTTTATTCGCGGTGGTTTTTCTTCTTTTTGCTATAGAGATAAATCCCCGCGATCGTTAGAAGGGTAACGACGCCCGAAGCGGCCACGATGATGAGGGTCATCGAAGTCGCGGAAACGTTCGCGCTCGGGCTAACGACGTGGCCAGCCTGATCCATGAAGACCGGGAGGTAACCATTATTGCCCCCATTATCGGTCGCCGCGTAATAGCTGTCGTCGTAGAGATAGATCTTGGTGCTGTGATTCTGGTTGTACCATTTGACCATGGTGGTGAGTTTGTCGTAGATATTGATTCCGCTTAAGGAAGCGGTTCCGCCGGTGTAGGTGCCGTTACTGTATTGGCTGGCATCGCTATAGTCGTAATCCTTCACGGTCTCGCTCAGCGTCTTGAAGACCGCTTTGGCTGAAGAACCATCCTTGGTATCGACGCTCGTCGCGTTATATTCGAGGGCGCAGCGTTCCACCACCGCATCGCTCACCCCACCCGGGCAGGTCTTGTACTGCTGGATATAATCGCGGGTCGCGTTAGCTTGTTCATTTACGGTGTAATAGGAATATTCGCCCCCGGAAGTCACAATCTTCAGATGGCCGAGGCGCAGCATAACGCCACTCGTTTGGGCGATGGTAAACGAAATCGTTCCGGTAATGGGATTGGCCGAGCAATCCTCGGTAATGCTCGTCGCGGAAGCAGGAAGCGTTTTGCTCGCGCAGGTATGAGTTTCGATCGTGCCTGAGACCGTTCCACTCACCCCACTTCCACCCCAAACGGTGTAGGAGAACGAGGTGATGTTACGGTAGATCCGGCGCGAGGTCAAAGTTAGGCTCGAATAGCTGGCGTTGGTTTTTCCTAATTGCCAATAGCCACCGGAGAAGCGGCTATATTCCACCGTGCCTTTAGGCGTGGCCAATACATCCCAAGCTCCGGTTGAAGTCGTTAGATCGCTTGAGAAGGTGAAAGTCCGACCATTGAGGGTCGCGTTGCTCGGTAATTGGAGTTCATCGTAGAAATAAGAATCGCTGAAGGTGCTGCTCGAAGCGGTGACGTTGCGGGGCGAAGAGCCAACGTTAGTGACTTCGACGCTCTGGCTCGCTTGGTGAGCTTGATACGATAACGAGAAGGTCTGCGTTCCGATAACTTTAGGATCGACCTTGGAAAGGACCTGACAAGCCCCAGTGACATCGACGCTCACTCCAGTCGAATAATTGGCCGAGACGGTATAAGGATAGGCGAGGCCGTTATTGCCAAAAGGAATGCTCGAGGCTCCGCTAAGGCTCAAAGTGAAGCTTTGGCGGGCAAAAGTGATGCTGGAGATATAAGTCAAAGCATTTCGGTTAGAGTACGTGGTGCTCGCCCCGACCGCGAGGTAAGAATACGATGTCCCTTCGGGGATCGCGGTCTTTAACGTCGAATAGGTTCCGGCTTGGAGAGTTAAGCTCGCTAAGGCGGTATAGTCGGTGACTGGGCTACCGGTATAGAGGGTGTTGCTCCCATAAATCGTTAACGTCACAGTGCCGGTCGAACAAGAGGCGACGGCCTCGGCGTAGTTATAGTTGCTGAACGCGGTATGGTTGGTGATGAAAGGCTGATAGAACGTCCGAAGGGTTCCGTGGTCCGCGGCATAGTCCGAAACTTCGAATTCATTGTAGAAGAACGTGGTCCCGCTGATGGTATATTCCGCATAGACCCAAGTCTTGCTCGTCGTCGGGCAATTGCTCGAATCGAGGGTGATCGCGGACTCATAAGGGGAGGCGGTCGCTTCAAGGTTTTGGGTGGCCGAAGGGATTTTAAAGACAGCATAAGCTAGACTCACGAGGCCGAAACCGAAGCTCGCCGAGATGAGGGCTTTGATGATCGCTGAATGTTTTTGCATAAAATCCCCCCTCCCTTTGTTGCCCCATTGTTATAGTCTTGATTTTATTGCTAACAACTTGTAAACGCTTTCATGGTGAAGAAACGGAAGAAGCATTCCTTTTTATCAGGTTTTATGCGTTTTTTCATTTATCTCGTTGGGACGGATATTTGTGGTTTTATTGGCAAAATAAAAGCCTGACTATCGTAATTAGCGGGGGAGTCAGGCAGTGTTCTGGGGGAACCAACGTTAAGGGAGACTAGGATCGACTAGTTGCGGCGGGCCTTCTTCTTTTTGCTCGCGAGGTAGATCCCGGCGATCAATAGAAGCGTAACGACGCCCGAAGCGGCCACGATGATGAGGGTCATCGACGTCGCGGAACTTGCGGAACTGGGATTAACGACATGGCCGGCCTGGTCCATGAAGACCGGGAGATAACCATTGGTGCCGCCATTATCGGTAGCACCATAGTAAGAATCGTCATAGAGATAAATCTTGGTCGTATGGTTCTTGTTGTACCATTTGACCATGGTGGTGAGTTTGTCGTAGATATTGACTCCGCTAACGGAGGCGGTGCCACCGGTGTAGGTGCCACTGCTATATTGGCTGGCATCGGTGTAGTCATAATCGTTCACGGTTTCGGTCAAAGTCTTAAAGATAGCCTTGCTGGTCGAACCGCCTTCGGTGATCGTGGTGTTCATCGCGTTATATTCAAGGGCGCAGCGCTCCACCACCGCATCGCTCACCCCACCCGGGCAGGTCTTGTACTGCTGGATGAAATCGCGAGTCGCATCGGCTTGCTCGGTCGGAGTGAAATACTGAGCGGTGCCGCCCGAAGTCTTAATCAGGAAATTGCTGATATAGAAGGGACGATCCTTATTGATCGTGAAGGTTAACGAAATGTGACCCGTTTGAGGATTGGTCGCAAGGTCTTCGTAAATTTTGGTGGCGCTGGTCGGAAGACTGATGGAGCTCATCGTCCAGCTGCCAATCTTACCGACAACGCTCGACCCGGACTTCGTCGTATAAGCGTAGAACTCAAAACGGGTCATATTGACCCAAATGTCGCGCGAAGTGAAGGTCACGGTCGTATAGGAAGAGCCGTTCTTGCCAATCTGCCAATAGCCATCGGTTCCGAAGTTATTGTATTCGTATCCCGCATAGCGCGGAGTGGCGGTGATGTCCCAGGCGCCAGTGGTATAGGTGCCGGGAGTGCTGAAGTTAACGGTTTGACCATTTAAAGTGGCCGAAGTGCTGAGCTCATTGACATTGGAGAAAGAAGCATCGGCGTAGTCCGCAGCCGAAATCGTCTTGCTCACCACCGCACCCACGTTAGTGACCCGAACATTTTTACTGGCGGTAAAACCTTTATAAGAAACGCTCATGGTCTGAACGCCGAGCTTCATGGTGTTAATAACGCTGCTGGTCAAAGTCGCGGTCTTGGTGACATCCATCGTGGTGCCGTCATCATAATGAGCGGTAACAACATAGTCGTAGACACTGCCTTCATTGGCAAGGCCGATGCTATTCGCACCATCCACAGTGATCGAAGTTAAGGTGGGATAGTGGAAAGTAACGCTCGAGAAGATGACATCGGGTAAAGAGGACCAACCGTAGCAGTAACTTCCAATTTCAAAAAAAGTATCGGTGGTGCTAGCAAGAGAAATCGTGAAGGTCTGATCGCTCGTGGTCAAAGCGGTCGAGGTAAATAATTCAGTGTAATAATAGGTGGGATAAGTGCTGAAAGAAGAATCCGTTGCAACGATGAGATAGACCGGATAGTCGCTGTACTCGGCCGAAAGTCTGGCTGTCACCGTGATGCTGGTGTAACCTTCAAGGGCGCTCGTATTCGCGATGAAACCTGTGTAGGCAACTGAGGCTTGGCAAAGAGCGCCAGTGCTCGCCTTGCAAGCGTTGAACCAAAACTGGGTGTTATCGACACTCCCCACGGTTTCGTAGTTGTAAGTGTAACTCGTGGTTAAAGCCGGATCTAAAGTCGAAGAGGAATTAAGAACGATGGAGGAAGAAGTAACCGCTCCCACTTCTTGAACCGGACGGGCGCTCCCGCGCGTAAAAGAAAAAGCGGTGAAAGCAACAGCCATCAAGCTGAACGCGCCGAGCACAACTAGACTTGCTCGTTTAAAGATGTTGTTCCCCCCTAACTTTTTCATCTTGCGTTCCTTTTGTGTCTTCTGTTTACCCGGTGTCAATGTATTTCTATCGGTTGAGGATAATATACAAGGACTTACAAGTTTGTACAAAATGTAAGCGGTTACATTATCCACCCTTTTGGGTATCAAGTCTAAAAAGACTAGGTTTTATCGAAACTATATTAATTGACAGTTTGTCACTTTAGATGCGGTTTTTTCAGGTTTAACACCCTTTTGGAGCAGAACCAAAGGGTGGGGCAAAAGAAAAAGGCTCAAAAGTGAACCTTTTACACGACGTTGTGTCAAATTTAGGCTAAGAAACTCTGGGCAAAGGCCTTCACGGTTTCTAAATCCGCGGCATCAGGATGCCCCTTCTTTAGCCCCATGAAATGGCCGGTGACATGGAGGGAACGCGCATCCAAAGGCAATCCGTTCTTTTTAGCGAATTGGCTCATCTTCTCGATCGCGTCATTGCTCCAGGTGTTGGTGGAGAAAAGAACGAGGGACTTCATCTGCTCCGGCTTTAGGCTCCGTAAGAACTCCTTCAGCTTCGGATCGAGGCCACCCCCGTAGATCGCCCCGCCGACAAAGAGAAAGTCGACCGGCTCTTTCAGGGTGATTTCCCCATCGAGAACGTAACTCGGGCAATGAAGGGCATTGGAAAGCGTGGCGGCTACCGCGGCCGTATTGCCGGTCTTCGAGAGATAATAAACCGCGCTTTTCATTTTACTTTAATAAGGAAGCGACCTTTTCTAGCCGGATCGCGACTTCGTTCTTTCCTAAAATCTCCAGAATCTCATGGAGGTTCGGGGATTGGACCGAGCCGGTGAGACTGACCCGGAGGATTTCGGCGGCGTCGCTGACCGAGCCTAAATAGGCGCTCGGATTGGCTTTGTAGTCCTTGTTCGACTCCGCGAACTTATGGGCTTTCGCGATATCTTTCACGCCCGCCCACCACGTCATCTCGTCGCTACCATAGATCATGTGCTCCCCTAAATCGCGGAGCAAAGAAGCGAGATCGGCCTTTTGGAATTTCGGGTTGAAGGGAAGACCTTTCGCCACGATCTGCTCCCATTCTTCGTAATAGAAGAACCGGGTGAGCGGTTCAATGTCGCTAAACTTCGCATAGTCTTTCCGCGGATTCGGGCGGTTCTTCTCGATGTTCAGGATCTTCGCGAAGTAGGCTTCGTTCGAATCGATCCGCTTATAGAAGGCCTCATTATGGACTAAGGCCCACTCCTTCACTTTCGGAAGTAAGGAGGCCGCGGATTCTTTGGCCATCATTTCTTTAGCGAAGTAGGAGAGCTTATCAAGATCGAATAAGGCCCCATCGAGCGACATCTTGTTGAGGCTAAAAGGGAAGGCGGAGAGATCGAAACTCTTATTGGCGATCGACCATTCCTCGAAGTTGCTATTGGCGATGCTCATGAGATAGACCAATAACGCTTCGGGCTCATAGCCTTCATCGAGGAAATAGGAGACCGCGGCTTCCGGATCCTTCCGCTTTGAAAGTTTCCGTTTATTGCCGTGATCGAGTTTCATGATGTTCGGGATGTGGGCGTATTTGGGGGCTTGCCAGCCTAAAGCTTTAAACATATCGAGGTGGATCGGAGTGGACGGAATCCATTCCTCGCCCCGGGTGATTAAGGTCGTGCGCATGAAGTGGTCATCGACCACGTGGGCGAAGTGATAGGTCGGTAGACCATCCGACTTCAGAATGACGACATCGACATCGTTATCCTGGAGTTCGATCTCGCCGCGAATCGCATCGACGAATTTGGTTTTCTTATCGTGATCGCCATTGCTACGGTAACGGATGACCCACGGGGTCCCCGCTTTGATTCTTTCGATCCGTTCATCGACGCTGAGGTTCCGGTCGCGGGCGTAGGCGCCGTAATAGCCCGGCAGTACTTTGTTGGCTTCCTGAGCGGCCCGGATCTTCTCAAGGTCTTCCGTCGTCGCAAAGTCGGGATAGGCCCGGCCCCGCCGAATCAGTTCCTTGATCACGATCTTGTAGATGTCTTTTCGTAACGATTGCTGATAGGGCCCATAGATTCCCTTATCACCACTCGGGGTATAGCCTTCATCGGCTTCGAGTCCGAAAGCCTTCAGTTGTTCGATCAGTTGATCGCCACTGCCTTCGATCGTCCGTTTGGTGTCGGTATCCTCGAGCCGGAAAAAGAAGACGCCATGGCTTTGCTTGGCGATGGTGTATCCGATCATCGAGGTAAATAACGAGCCGGTATGAAGGAATCCGGTCGGTGAAGGCGCGAAACGGGTCACTTCGGCCCCTTCCGGCAAATGACGTTCCGGATAACGTTCTTCAAGTTCGGCAATGGTCCCCGTCACTTCGGGGAAGAGAAGTTCAGCTAAATCATCATTATTCGCCATAATTTATCGTCCTTTGGTTTATCCGTTTGAGATTATAGCCTAGGGGGATAATAAGTGCCACTTGATTAACAAAAAGCCATTATCTATAATGGACAAGCCTAAAAAGGCACACTGCAGGTGTAGTTCAGTGGTAGAACATTACCTTGCCAAGGTAAATATGCGGGTCCGATTCCCGTCACTTGCTCCAGCAGTCAAATAGCCCTCGGGTTACCGAGGGTTTTCTTGTATTGTAAAGTATTTTTACCAAACAATTCCCACCATTTTTGCGGCCCTCAGAACCTTTTTCTTCCCCCGAAAA